>VFQM010000013.1_pt1 | contig 223091 bp, 189 predicted proteins | sample 3512391 | NCBI WGS metagenome assembly VFQM01 (sample SAMN10412369, study PRJNA504923) | tailings metagenome | isolation source: Replicate 1 from Balatoc abandoned mine | place: Philippines
TGCTCATCTTCGTGACCTTCTTTGTAGGGATGTTTATTTGGGTGGTTCGCGTACCAAAGGGGTACGTGGATCACATGAAATCCTTGCCTATGGATGAACAAGAATCAAAACCAAGCCAGCCATGAAAAAGATATTTTCATTACTTACCTTATCGGGTATTTCTGCTTTGCCAGCTTTTGCCCAATCCGAAGAATCGAACTGGTATACTACTCTCAGTTCCATGGATTCCAGCCAGTTGACGCTCTTGATTATTTTGGGAGTAGTCCTTCTAGTTATCGTGTTGCTTCTGATTTTGATGGTTTATTTGATGTCTTTTATGATGACAGTATTCCAAAAAGAAAACCCGGCTTTGGCAAACGAGCCTTCTTGGTGGGATAGCTTTAAGGAGCGATTCGTTACCGGTAAACTGGACGCTGTAGGCGGTAAGGAAGAAAAAGCAAAAATGATGTCTGACCACTCTTACGATGGCATCACTGAGCTTGACAACTTCATGCCACCTTGGTTGCAATGGGTTTTCATTGGTTCCATGGGATTTGCAGTCATTTACTTCGTTGATTATACGGTTTTAGGAACTGGTTTGACAGGTGAAGAAGAATATCAGGAAGAGCTCAGACTTGAAGCAGTGGCAGCCGAAGGAAGGAAAGCATCTATGCTCGCAGGAATCGATGAGACTACGGTTGTGTTTGATGAAGCAGCTGCATCGTTATCTTCTGGGAAATCCATTTTCGAATCCAATTGTGCAGCTTGTCACGCTGCCGATGGAGGAGGAGGGGTAGGTCCTAATTTGACAGACGAATACTGGCTTCATGGTGGTTCCATTCAAGATGTCTTCAAAGTAGTGAAGTATGGAGTAGTCGAAAAAGGGATGATTCCTTGGCAAGACCAGTTGAGTCCTGAGCAGATTCAGCAAGTGTCTTCCTTTATCCTTTCTCTAAAAGGTTCATCTCCGGCGACTCCAAAAGCACCTCAGGGTGAATTATATTCTGCATCTCCTGCTCCTGCGGAAGTCGCACCTGTGACTGATAGCACAGCGGTGGTGGCAACAATCGAGTAATTTTAAAAAGCCGGGAGTGTACCTCCCGGCTTTAACCTCAGACTTCTCATGGCAAAGAAAAATATCAATCCCAACCTTAATCCTGAGTCTTTCCGGGATGCCTTGGCCTCCGTCCGTGAGGATGGAAAACGAAATTGGGTCTATCCCAAAAAGGTCAAAGGCTTTTTTTATAAGTACCGCACTTATCTTTCCTGGTTACTACTGGCTATTCTTTTCGCTGGTCCATTTATCAAAGTGGATGGAAGGCCATACATGCTATTCAATATTTTCGAACGGAAATTCATCATTTTCGGAGCAGCCTTCTGGCCACAGGATACACACCTGTTGATTTTTCTCTTACTCATTTTCTTTGTCTTTGTTATCCTATTTACGGTTGTTTTTGGAAGGGTTTGGTGTGGATGGGCTTGTCCTCAGACGCTTTTCATGGAGATGGTATTTCGCAAAATCGAATACCTGATAGAAGGCGATGCTAACCACCAAAAAGCCTTGAATGAAGGCCCTTGGACAGGAGAGAAAATCTGGAAAAAAGGGCTTAAGCTCTCCATTTTTGGATTTATTTCTCTGTTGATCGGTCACTTGGTAATGGCCTATTTGATCGGTGTTGACCAAGTGATTCAAATCGTTACCCAGCCACCGACAGCCCATTTGGCAGGATTTATTGGTTTGGTGGCTTTTTCGGGAATATTCATGTTTGTGTTCTCCTGGTTTAGAGAGCAAGCTTGTATTGTGGTTTGTCCCTACGGCCGTCTTCAAGGGGTGCTTTTGGATGACAACAGCATCAATGTGATGTACGACTATGTGAGAGGCGAGCCAAGAAGTCCGATCCGTAAGCAAGCCGTCGAGGTCGCTCCCAAGGGAGATTGTGTGGACTGTGGACTTTGCGTGCAGGTTTGTCCTACCGGAATAGACATCCGAAACGGAACTCAAATGGAATGTGTGAACTGTACTGCCTGCATTGATGCCTGCGACGAGGTAATGGTCAAAGTGGACCGCCCGACCGGCCTGATCCGATACGCATCCGAAAACAGCATCAAGCAAGGTTTCCAGAAATTATTCACTGGACGAGTAAAAGGCTACACCTTTGTTTTGATGCTATTGGTAGCGGCATTTGTCAGTCTGATTGCCACTCGAGAGGATTTGGAGGGTACGATTACTCGGTTTCCCGGCATGACCTATCAGGCTAGACCTGACGGAAAAGTGTCTAACTTGTACAATATCACGTTGATCAATAAGACCTTTGAGCCTCAGAGCGTGACAATTTTAACTTTGGCTGATGGGATGAAGGTTGAAATTGTGGGAGACACCGATTGGGTACTCGAGCCACAGACCAAGTTTGAAGGCCGATTCTTTTTGGTAAAAGAGCAATCGGAAGTGAAGGTGCCTCAGGAGAAAGTTCATTTGGTCCTTTCTGCCGAAGGAGTAGAATTTGACGATATTGAAACCAACTTTATGGCACCTGTAGGGGGCAAATAAATCGAGAAACTATGGATTGGGGAAAAGGAATTTTATTGACCATCATCGCTTTTGTAGCCTTTATCATGACCTTGGTAGTCATTTCAGTAAGGCAGGATGACATTCATCTGGTAGCTGAAAATTACTATGAAAAGGAAATTAAGTACCAAGACCAAATCGACCGTGAGGTTTCGGCATCTACGCTTGACCGAGAAGTCTTGGTTTTTGACGGACAGGAAAAGGCTATGATCCTGGATCTACCTGTTGGTGCGAAAGGCAGTCTTCAGCTCTTTCGACCTTCGGATGCTAGACTGGACAAAAATCTTCCGCTCGAAATCACTTCTGAAGGAAAAACCAAGGTTCCGCTACAGGATTTGAAATCCGGCTATTGGAGAGTTCAATTGACGTGGACTGAAAATGGCGTAGACTTTTACGAAGAAAAGAAAATCACGCTTTAAGATGCTCTGGACTGCTTTTGTGTTGGGGTTTTTGGGATCATTTCACTGCGTGGGAATGTGTGGTCCCATTGCTTTGGCAGTAGGCGGAAAAGGAAGCAATACCTTTTTATTCAACAAAATCATTTATAACCTAGGGCGAAGTTTGACCTATGCCATGCTTGGACTAGTGATCGGGAGCTTGGGTTTTTCCCTTTCGTTAGCAGGAATTCAGCAAGGCATATCGATTGGGATGGGGATTCTGGTCGTTTTGCTTTCTCTGAGTTATAAAAAAGCCGATCAATTTTTGAGTATTCCGGCGCTTTCAGGAGTGGTCTCCTGGATCAAATCCAAGCTTGGGCGGTATTTAAAATCTGGAAGCAAAGTGGCTTTTTTCTCCACCGGATTGGTCAATGGACTTCTGCCTTGCGGCATGGTCTACATGGCCTTGGTGGTGGCGATGGGCATGCAAAGCCCTTGGTTGGGTTCTGCCTACATGTTATTCTTTGGCATGGGCACCATCCCGATGCTGTTAGGATTGATGATCTCAGGAGATCTCTTGCCTGTAGTGAGGCGTCAGCAATTCCAAAAAGCAATTCCTTACCTAGGAATGTTGATTGGAGTCTTGATGGTATTTAGAGGATTGGGCCTGGGGATTCCCGGATTGAGTCCTGAGTTAGCGGTATTTGATTATGGTACTCAGCAGGTCGAAATCACCATGTGCCATTGATCAGATGGCTTTGCTGAATACCGCTTTTTTCTCCTGGCTCTGAATCATTCTTAAATCAAAATTGGAGCAGATATTTCGCACCACAGCCATTCCATCGGGATGAATAGTGAGCTGCAGATCAGATAAAGAGAGTAGTCCTTCTTCCTCAAATTCCTTCAAAGCCTGTTTGTTTTTTGCCGGGATATTTTCCCAAATGCTAAAGGGAATACTCGCTTTTCCTTTGCAAATCAAGTCCAAAATCAATTCCCTTACCAGTAAGTCTTCATCTGTCAAAAGATGACCTTTGACCAAGGCAATGTGGTGTTCTTTCATGACGTCTTCATAGGCTTCGATCCGCTTTTCATTTTGAGCGAAGCCAATCCAAACATCACTGATGCTGCTGGCGCCTAGTCCAATGAGCATCTTAGTAGGAAGAGTGGTGTAACCCATGAAATTCCGGTGTAGGGTGCCGTTTTGTTTTGCTACGCAAAGTGGGTCTTCAGGCAGGGCAAAGTGGTCCATCCCGATTTCCTCGTAACCCATTTCGATCAATTTAGCCTTTCCAAATTCGTACAAGGCTCGTTTTTCTTCCTCTTTAGGAAGAAATTCTTCGAAGCTTTTTTGGGCAGGAAAAGCAGATGGTAAGTGGGCATAGCTGTAAAATGCGATCCGTTCGGGTCTCAACTCAGCCACTTTTTGAAAAGTGTTTTCAAGAGTTTGCACCGTCTGATGAGGCAATCCATAGATCAAATCAAAATTGACCGAAGAGTACCCCAGTTTTCGGGCGTTTTCAGTTGCCTCTTTTACTTTTTCAAAGGGCTGGATTCTATGGATGGCTTGTTGGACATTTTCGTCAAAATCCTGAATACCATAGCTAACACGATCAAAGCCGAGAATTGCCAATTCCTGAAGGTGCTCAAAGGTGGTGTTATTTGGATGTCCCTCAAAGCTGAACTCAAAGTTTTTAGATCGGTCAGCAGATTTGAGGATTTTTGAAATGAGGAGCTCCAAGCTTTCCGGAGCAAAAAATGTAGGAGTTCCTCCTCCAAGGTGAATTCCTGAGATTTTTGGTGCCTCACCCAAAACACCGAGGTAATGCTCCCATTCTCTGAGCACAGCTTCGATGTAGGGATCTTCTACTTTGTGATTTTTGGTGATACGCTTGTTGCATCCACAATAGGTGCACAAATTTTCGCAAAAAGGAAGATGGATGTATAAGCTGATGCCCTCGTCTTTCCCAAACTGATCAAAGGCAATTTTCACCGTTTTTTCCCAGCTCGCTAGATCAATCTGTTTGTCCCAAAGTGGTACGGTAGGATAGGACGTGTAGCGAGGTACAGGTTGGTTGTATTTGCGGATGAGTGTTGGAGATAGTGCCATGGTTTCCAAATTTCAGGCAAGTTGGTGCCTAATCTGCTGGCAGGAAGTGATAAGGAATACACGGAAAGCTGATTTTTGTCAGGATTTGAACCGATGTTAATTGAGAAGAAAGAGGATTGGTATTTCGTGTACCTTTCCCTAAATTTTCCCGACAAAAATCTAATCGAAATGAAAAAGATCGGGTTCTTCAGCGCCTTAATTTTGCCAGCCTTGCTGGTGTCTGGAGTGTATTTGGGAGGAGCTTTCCAATGGTTGATCCATGGATTTGTCTTTGTATTAGTCCCGCTGATGGATTATTTGATTCAAAAAGATACCCAAAATGTTCCCGCTAAAGAAGTTAGCGAAGTGACCAAGGAGCGATTTTATCGCCTGATTACGTTTGTGTGGGTTTATGTCCAGTTTGCTGTTTTGATCTGGGGCTTTTACGTCGTAAGCACTTTCTCCTTTAGCCTTGTTGAATGGATAGCCTTTACTTCAGGAATGGCCTTGGTTACAGGTGGAATAGGGATCACCGTAGCTCACGAATTGGGCCATCGATCAGAGAAAATCGAGCAATTTTATGCCAAAGTCTTGCTTATGACTGTGTGCTACATGCATTTTTTTATCGAGCACAACCGAGGCCATCATGTGCGGGTAGCGACTCCGGAGGATCCTGCCACCAGCCGAAAAGATGAGTCATTCTATGCGTTTTGGTGGAGATCAGTGACCGAGGGCTATCTAAGTGCATGGCATCTCGAAGCTGAGCGATTGGCTAAAAAAGGCCTTTCTACCACCTCAGTTCATAACCAGATGATTTGGTTTCAGCTGTTTCCGGTACTCTTTGCCGGGATATCTTTAGGGATTGCGAGTCTTTTATTAGACAGATGGGTTTGGGAAGTTCCCGTGTTCTTTTTTGCCCAAAGTGTATTGGCTTTTACACTTCTTGAGTTGGTTAATTACCTGGAGCACTACGGAATGGAGCGAAAGAAACTCTCCAATGGAGCTTACGAAAAAGTGACTCCCATACATTCTTGGAACGCCTCACAGTTGGTAAGTAACTTTCTATTGTTTCAGCTTCAGCGTCACTCAGATCATCATGCGTATGCGTACAAGCGCTACCAAGTTTTGGATCATCATGACCAAAGCCCGCAACTACCGGCAGGGTATTCTGCGATGATTATCTTGGCCTGCTTTCCCCCATTATGGTTTGCAGTGATGAATCCACGATTGGAAAAATGGAAGAAAATCCAGCTTTCGGAATCAGTCCAGTAGGAAATTATTGAGAAAGGAGCTTTTCAGACCTAGCCAAACTAGGAAGAAAAGCATAGCCCAGAAGAGGTAAATTCTGTAGTAATCTGCAGTTTCTTTGTATCGGTTTTCCAGAATCTCTGCTTTTTCCAAGGTGTTGATTTGATCAAAAATCTGCTGTAGTGTGGTGCCATCAGATGCTCTGAAAAACTGTCCATTGCCTATTCGAGCGATTTCTCTCAGCGTAGTCTCGTCCAAATAGCTTTCCACCATTTGAGGTCTGCCAAAGAAGTCTGTTCCGTAAGGTACCATGCCGTCTTTTCCTACAGCGATGGTGTAAATCTTGATGTTGAAAGCGGATGCAAGTTGGGCTGCGAATAAAGGATCCACATTTCCCGCATTACTTTCGCCGTCGGATAGCAAAATCATCACTTTGGAGGGCGTTTCGCTGTCTTTCATTCGATTGGTTCCTGCGGCGATGGCCGATCCAATCGCAGTTCCTTTTGCTTCGATCATGGTGAAATTGATCTCTGAAATCAGACTTGTCAGCAGCTTGTAATCATTGGTCAGGGGAGAAAGGGAATAAGCTTCACCTGAAAAAACCACCATCCCAATCCGATCTCCAAATCGGCCTTCGATAAAGTCAATTGCTGTTTTCTTGGCAGCTTCCAGCCTATTGGGAGTGAAATCCTGTAAGTCCATGGATTCAGAGATGTCCATTACCAAGAGGATGTCGATTCCTTCGGTAAACTGCTCCACTCGCTCGTTGCTTCGCTGAGGTCTGGCAAGTGCTACTACGATCAAGATCAAAGCCAAGAAAAAGAATCCTGTAGGAATCAATCTCAGGTAAATCCAAGGATTACCACGCGCCACTCTTTTGGGAAGGGAAAGCTCGAGTACGGGCCGCTTTAGGAATTTGACAAACTTCCGAAACAAGATCAAAACCGGTATTATCCAAAGCAGGTTGAGCAAAATGGGTTTTTCCCACTCATAGGATCGGAAGGTCTCTGGCAAAAACCAAGACCAGCTAAAGAATTCAGCGAGCAGCTCTTTCATTTCTGATTTGGTTTAGTTTTTCCTTGTAAGTGGCTTTTGCTACTTCATACAAATACTTCGTGGCTTCTTCCGTTTTTCCTTCTTTTCCAGCATAGATGATCATATCGATCGATCGCAGGGCTTTGAACACTTCTTTGTCCTGAAGGGCATCAGAGATTTCACTGGAAGTCCATTCCTGATATGGCTGAGCGGTAAGACTTTCTAGGTATCCTTTCCACAGACCGATGACTTCATCTGCCAACTCTTGATTCGGGTTTTGTGCCAATAGGGTGGATAGTTTTTTCCACTTAAGCTCAAATTGAATCCAGCGGATTTTCTCGCGATTCTTTTTGAAAATTGCCTTGATTCGATCTTTAAATAAGGTAAACAGTACTCCTAAAAACAGAATCACTGCACCTGAGATCAATCCGAAAAGCAACCAGTTGAAGGATTTTTTCAATGGCTGATAGACGTTGTTTTCCTGAAAAACCAACTCTTCCGGAATGGAATCCAGCATGAGTTTCAGCTTTAATTCCGCTTCATTGGTGTAATAAGTAAGGCTGTCATATCGATTGAGCTCGTAGACTGGCAAGGCTAGAAATACCGATGGTTCGAGGGAGAAATTGGATAGGTAATAGATGGCACTGTCCTGCGTGATTCCATCCACTGTATTTGAAATGAAAGTTTTTTTCTCCAAAAACACCAATGGAGAAAAATCAAATGTCGAATCCGGAAACAGTAATTGACTGGTCTCGGGATATTTGGCTTTGAGCACAAACCCTACTCGCTCCCCAAGTCGGGCAGAGTCTTGTGTAAAATAACCGGTGACCTCTACCTGCTGCGCAAGAGAGAAGTTAATTATTGCCAAGAAGAAAAGGAAAAACCCAAATCTACCCACGTTTCATTCGTTTGTTTCGGTACTTAAATAGGTCAATCAGCGGGGCCACGATGTCTTGTCTGGAATCGATGACAAGGTAGTTGATTTGGTTCTTTTTGCAGATTTCTTGCAGATTTTCACGTTCGGTGGTGAAGGTGTCTGCGATTTTCTTCGAAAAACTTCCGAAAGCCGTATTGATCCAGGTGGTTTTTCCACGTTCCTTATCGAATATCGGGATGATTCCCAACGCAGGAAGGGCGGATTCTCTAGGGTCAGTCAGTTGGATCGCAACCACATCATGTCTTTCGGCCAGAGCTCTGAAGGATCGCTCGTAATCTTGATCGATAAAGTCTGATATCACGATGATGATGCTTCTCTTTTTGATCAAATTGAGCGCAAAGGAAAACATCCCATTTAAGTTAGTCTTGAGGCTTTTGTTTTGATGGTCAAAAATCCCTCGGATGATCTTTACGCCTTGCTTGCTTCCTTTTACAGGTAGGATCAACTTTTCCTGCTGATCGGAATAGGAGATCAAACCCACCTGACTCCCTTCATAGACAGCCGCTAGAGTTAAGACTCCTGCGATTAACTTTCCCTGATCTATTTTCTTTTGACCTTGTTGTCCAATGTCTTGACTTCCTGATATATCCAAAAGGAAATAGACGGACTGTTCTTTTTCTTCTTTGAAGGTTTTGACAAAAGTGCCATGCCCCTTGGCTGATACTTTCCACTCGATCGTTCGCACGTCATCTCCGTATTGATAGGGTCTGAGGTCGTCAAACTCCAAGCCCGAACCCTTGAAGAGCGATTGGTATTCGCCTTGGAGGTGGTTATTGGCCACCTTTCTGATCATGATTTCGTACTTCCTGAGTTTGCCAAACAGCTGGTCCATGAGTGGATTTTGAATGGGCTAAGTTAAAGTCTTAAGCCGAAATTTAAAATTTGACTTATAGGAGTGGCCTGGATATTATCCGTTAAAAAAACCTAATTTTAGCCCGTGAAACGAATTCTGTTTTTGATTTTCAGTGCTGTTTTGCTGTTCTCCTGCAGCTCAGAAAGTATCCCCTCGGGTGTTTTGAGTGAGGATAAGATGGTCAATGTACTCGTTGATATCCAACTCACAGAGGGAGTGGTAAGTGCTTTGCCTGTTTCCTACGATTCTTCCCAAGTACTTTATTCTTTATTGGAAAAAGATGTTTTTGACAAACATGGAGTGACGGATTCTGTTTTCACTCAAAGTATGTTGTATTACCTGGAAGATGCTGGCAAAATGGACAGAATTTACGCCCGAGTCATTGACTCGCTCGTGGTCCGTGAGAATAATCCAGGAATTGAGGAGCGATTCTGATGCTATTTCCGACCAATCTTGAGCAAAAAATAAATTTCGTAAAAGTCAAAGACCTACTGAAAGCGGAGTGCACCTCGTCTTTGGGTCAGGACTATGTAGACAAGGTTTCTTTTTCTTCTGACTATAATCTTGTCCAACGCCTGCTGGATCAGACGGAAGAATTTCGACAGATCCTGATTTCAGGAGAGGTTTTCCCTTCTTCCAATTTCACCAACTTGGGTCCATTTTTGGAAAAAGCAAAATTGGAAGGAGCATTCCTTGACCAAGAGGAATTTTACGAAGTCAAACTGGCACTTCAGACGCTTAGAGGCTGTATTTCTTTTTTCCAAAAATGGGGAGAAAGCTATCCTACGCTCAGCGCATTGCTGGGATTATTGCTCGATTTGGATCTTAATCTTCTTAAAACCATCGATCAAATCATCGATGAAAAGGGTAAAATCCGAAGCAATGCCTCCAAAGAATTACAACTGATTCGCAGTCAGTTGATCTATGAGGAAGGAAGACTGCGAAAAGTAATGGAGCGGATTTTCAAGGAAGCAAGGGCCAAAGGCCTGACTCCCGAGGACGCATCGATGACGATCCGTGGTGGCAGAATGGTAATCCCAGTTGCTGCCGAAAACAAGCGTAAGCTCCGAGGATTCATTCACGACGAATCTGCGACAGGGCAGACGGTCTTCATGGAGCCTGAGGAGGCCTTGGATATCAACAATGAAATTCGGGACTTGGAATACATGGAAAAGCGGGAAATCATCCGCATTTTAACCAAGCTGACGGATCAACTTAGGCCTTCTATTCCGGCGCTTCGGAAAGCGACAAATTTCTTGGGCTTGATGGATTTTATTCGAGCCAAGGCTCGTTTTGCGCAAAAAACAGAAAGCGCTAAGCCTGAATTGGTCCGAGAGCGTACGTTGCAATGGACTCGGGCAAGACATCCCATTTTGGAAATGGCGCTGAAAGCTCAAGGGAAAAGCATTGTTCCGCTCAATGTCAAGCTAGGTGGTCATGAACGCCTTTTGGTAATTTCCGGGCCAAATGCCGGAGGTAAGTCCGTCACGCTTAAAACTGTCGCTCTACTTCAGTATATGCTTCAATGTGGGCTGCTGATTCCTGTGCATCCTGATTCCAAAAGTTCGCTTTTTGACAATTTCTTCATTGACATCGGTGACGAGCAAAGCTTGGAAAATGACCTAAGTACCTATTCTTCCCACTTGCTGAGCATGAAGCATTTCACTCAGTTTGCCAATAAAAAGACCATTCTATTTATTGACGAATTTGGAACAGGTACAGAGCCACAGTTTGGTGGCGCCATAGCCGAATCGATCCTATTGGCGTTGAATAAGCTAGGGGCTTTTGGAGTTATTACCACTCACTATGGCAATCTCAAGCAAGTAGCCAATAAAAATCAAGGTCTGGTCAATGGCGCAATGCGATACGATGTAGAGCGTCTTGAACCCATCTATCAATTAGAAATCGGGAAGCCAGGATCTTCCTTCGCTTTGGAAATCGCTTCAAAAATCGGTCTTTCCAAAGAAATCCTCAGCTACGCCAAAGACCATATCGGTGAAGAGCGGGTACGCTACGATCGTCTTTTGACCCAATTGGAAAACGAAAAAAACCAATATGCCGGGCTCCTCAAGGAAGTAAAGGACAAGGATAAATTGCTTCAGACCAGGCTCAAAGAATACAATCAACTCAAGGAAACACTTGAGCTTACCAAGAAGCGATACATCCAAGAAGCCAAGCTGGAAGCAAAATCACTTTTGGATCAGACCAATAAAAAAATCGAGTCTGTCATCCGTGAGATCAAGGAAGGGAAGGCCGAAAAAGAAGTGACCAAGCAGGTTCGTCAGGAATTGGAGGTTTTCAAAGAAGAGATCAAACCTGAAAAAACCGTACTCAAGGATCCTGAAATTCAGGTAATCGGTGGTAAAATCGAGGCTGGAGATTGGGTGCGACTCAAGGATAATGGGGCTGTCGCTGAGGTGATTTCGATAAAAAATAAGGATGTGGAAATCTCCATTGGAGATCTGAAATCCAATGTGAAGATGTCTCGCTTGGAAAAAATCTCCAAAACGGAAGTCAAAAAAGAACTCAAAGCAGTAGAGCGAAGAGGGAATTACAATACGAATGAAAAGATGATGGATTACTCCTCCAACCTAGATTTAAGGGGGAAAAGAGGAGAGGAGATTTTACCGTTGATCCAGACTTTTATTGACGAAGGATATATGCTTGGTGTCAAAAATCTTCGAATTGTCCATGGCAAAGGTGATGGGATCTTGAGGGAAGTCACCCGCAATTTGCTTCGAACCATACCTCAAGTAGGCAAAATGGAAGATGAACATGCAGATCGCGGTGGGGCAGGGGTTACCTTGGTTACTTTGAAATAGAAAAGGGAGTCAGAGCGACTCCCTTTTTCGTTTAGATTGGTGGTGGAAGGGGAATTATTTTTTCTGAAGGACAAAGGAATAGGTTCCTGCTACTGCTTGTGAGCCAGAAACTCTAGCGCCTGGCACAGGTAAACTGAAGTCCAATCTCAAGGTGCTTCCTGTTTGTGTGAAGGAGATTTCTCGGCCAGCTACTGGCTTTGCTCCGGTAAGTTGGATTTTGTCAAAGTTGGTACCTGCAAAACTCCAGTTTCCATTGGCATCAAATAAGTCGTTGTTGTTTTTGGTGGTGTAGGTTTTGGCTGTTCCGGCATTGATTACCAACTCAAATGTGCTGTAAAGATCCGTGACTGTTCTTCCGTCTCTTGTGACAGAACCACCACCAGTTACTCCCCAAGTTTGGGTCCCTGTGCTTGCTAGCGCTTCTGTTGCGATTTGCTCGGGAGTTTTTTGCGGTGCTGGAGTTGGTTTGTCCGGATCGCACGAGGTTGTTCCAAAAAAAGTAACAGCAATCAAAAAGAAAGTATAGAAGCGGAATTTCATAGGATCAATATTAGAAAAGTAAAATTAACCATATCGGTTAAAGATCAAAGTGGAAAGCCTATTTGAAGTCTTCCATCGCTAATTTTTGTAAACAGAACTCATATTCTCGAGGCTCATTGGAGCAGACGATTACGACTCTTTCTTTGGTGTAAGTCTGGATGAGATCGAGGTACCACTGAATTCCCCTTTTGTCCAAGTTGGAGGTAGGCTCATCGAGCAGAATAAGCGGCACATCCGACAGGACTGCCAAACCGAGTTTTGCCCTCTGCTTCATCCCTGAGGAAAACTGAGAGACTGGTTTGTTTTGATGAGTTTCCAAGTAGAGAATCTCTAGGATTTCCTTTGGACTGAGGCCCAGATGAGGCTTCTTAAACTTGAAATGAAATTCAATAGCTTCTTTTAATGTAAATTCCTCAGGCAATTCCATATAGGGAGTAGCCAATGCCAAAGCGGTGTACCATTCGGATTCTGCGAGGGGTTTGGCATTCAAAAAGTAGGACATCTTCCCGGAACTCAAAGGAACGGCTCCGGAAATGCACTTCAGTAAAGTGGATTTTCCGGAGCCGTTGCCGCCTGTGATTGCCAGGCTGTCACCTGAATTCAGTTCTAAATTCAGATTTTTGAAAATCCATTCGTATTGAAAGCGTTTTGCAGCTTCTTGTACCTGGATTTTCAGCATATTAATTTATGTATCCTTTCATGACGCCGCGCTCAGATGAACGGATGAAATTAAGGATTTCATCACGTTCCTTAGTGGCCGGAAGATTGATCTCGATTTCTTCCAATGCTCGACTGTTGTTCAGGCTGTTGAGGAAAAGGTAGCGATAGACTTCCTGAATGTGGGCAATGCTTTCACTGGAAAAGCCTCTTCTTCTCAATCCCAATGAATTGACACCTGCGTAAGAAAGTGGCTCTCGAGCTGCTTTGGTAAATGGAGGTACGTCTTTTCTCACCAATGAACCTCCGGAAATCATTGCATGCATTCCGATTTTCACAAACTGATGAATAGCACTTGATCCACCTACAATTGCCCAATCGTCGATGGAAACGTGTCCCGCGATCTGAACAGAGTTGGCGATGATCACATGACTTCCAATAACACAATCGTGTGCCACGTGTACATATGCCATCAGTAAGCAATGGCTACCTACCACGGTCGTCTGTTTATCCACAGTACCTCTTGAAATCGTCACGCATTCGCGAATCGTGGTGTGATCACCGATTACTACGGTAGATTCTTCTCCTTGAAATTTCAGATCCTGGGGAATTCCCGCTATGACAGCTCCAGGGAAAATTTTGCAGTTTTCACCTATTCTGGCGCCTGGGTAAATGGTCACGTTGGATCCGATCCACGAATTTTTACCAATGACTACATCTTCATGAATCATGGTAAAGGGATCCACATGAACTCCTTCTGCGAGCTTTGCTTCGGGATGTATTGATGCTAATGGGCTGATCATAGTTCTTTTCTAGTGATGCTTGCTGTCATTACTGCCTCACAAACCAACGTGTTTCCTACATATGCCTCGCCTCTCATTTTGGCAATTCCTCTTCGGATAGGTGCGAGGAGTTCACACTTGAATACCAATGTGTCCCCAGGAAGAACCATCTTCCTGAATTTGCAATTTTCGATACCCAAGAAGTAGGTCCAATAATTTTCAGGATCTTCTACCGAACTCAAAACCAAAATTCCTCCTGTCTGCGCCATTGCTTCTACTTGAAGTACTCCTGGCATAACAGGGTTTCCTGGGAAATGTCCCATGAAGAATGGCTCATTCATGGTGACGTTTTTTACACCCGCTACCACAGTATCATCGAGATAGATGATTTTGTCAATCAACTGAAACGGATATCGATGTGGAAGAATGTTACTGATTTGGTTAATGTCCATTACTGGAGGAAGCTTTGGGTCGTAATGGGGGATGTGTGAAGCTCCCATTTTCTCCATGGCTCTTTTCAGCTTTTTAGCAAAAGCAACATTTGCTGCGTGTCCTGGTCTTGCGGCCAAAATCTGAGCTTTAAGAGGTCTACCCACCAAAGCTAAATCTCCGACTACATCCAATAATTTGTGTCTTGCCGGCTCATTTCTGTAGCGCAAATCCACATTATTAAGGATTCCTTCCTTCTTTACCTCGACCGTTTGCTTGTTGAACATTTTGGCCAAATGAGCCAATTCTTCTTTTTCAACTACTCGATCTACCACCACAATGGCATTGTTTAGATCGCCACCTTTGATGAGATTGGAATTGTAAAGCATTTCCAATTCGTGTAGAAAACAGAAGGTGCGGCAAGAAGCTATTTCAGGTTTGAATTGGCTGATGTCTGTGATGGAGGCGTGCTGACTTCCCAAGACCGGTGAGTTGTAATCCACCATTACTGTGACTCGGTAATTGTTGGTAGGTAAGGCTACCATTTCCACTTCACGAGCTGGGTCTTTGTATTGGATGCTTTCTTGTACTTCAAAAAATCTTCGAAGGGCATTCTGCTCTTCCAATCCAGCATCTTCTAATACTTCAATGAATTGGATGGAGGAACCGTCCATGATTGGGGGCTCAGGACCATCCAATTGGATGAGCACATTGTCAATTTCTAAACCTACCAAGGCAGCCAAAACGTGTTCCACCGTGTATACTCGTGCGCCGTTTTGTTCCAAAGTCGTTCCTCTAGAAACATCGACTACCAGATCACAATCGGCATCTACCGTCGGTCTGCCTTCCAAATCAATCCTTTGGAATTTAATACCATGATTGGGAGGGGCAGGTAAAAAGGTCATATTTGATACCACACCAGTGTGAAGTCCTACTCCTGACAGTTCCACTTGGCGTTGGATCGTGTGCTGCTTTACTTTCATTGTGTTATTATCCTAGCAAAAACTAAAGGGCGTAAAATTAGCCCTTTTTTTCCAGTTGTTGGACTCGCTGTTGCAGTTGGTCCAGATTTTTGAAGACTGCGTATGATTTCAGAAACTCTTTCATGTCCATGGCCATGTAGCCAAAAAGAGTCTGACCTGAGGTTTTTATGGTTTTGCTGATTCCTGTATTTGCTCCGATGGTGGTATGATCGGCAATTTTGATATGGCCGACTATGCCCGCCTTACCAGCGATCACGCAGTTATTTCCGATTTCGGTCGAACCCGAAATACCCGTTTGAGCTGCTATGACGGTGTTTTCACCAATAACTACGTTGTGAGCAATTTGAACTTGGTTGTCAATTTTGGCTCCTCTTTTAATTATAGTAGAGCCCATCGTAGCACAATCAATCGTTGAATTCGCGCCAACACTCACATGATCTTCTAGGATTACATTTCCTATTTGAGGAATCGTCTTGTAGGTCCCGTCCGCTTGTGGTGCAAATCCAAAACCATCCGATCCAATGACCGCGCCCGGATGAACTTCGCAGTAGTTTCCTATTACGGTATCTGCGCAGATTTTTGCGCCGGGGTGAATGATACTTCCCGTCCCAATTTTTACCCGATCACCGATATAGGCATGGCCATGAATTTTGACATCATCGGCAAGGATGCAGTTTTTTCCAATGTAAGAAAGAGCTCCTCTATACCCATTGATTCCCATGCTACTGCTTTCGTGCATGTAGCTGGGTTGCTCGACTCCTACTAGAGAAGTTTTGCTCAGCTGAGCATAGGCTTCAAGGAGTGTGGTAAAACCCAAATAGGCATCTTTAACACGAATGAGCGTGGTTTTGAAGGATTTACTTGGGGTAAAGCTTTCTGAAATAATCACCGCAGTGGATTCAGTCTCGTAGAGGTAGGGCTCGTATTTTTCATTGGCCAAAAAGCTAATTCCTCCGGGTTTGCCTTCCTGGATTTTATCTAGCCGATTGACCAGTTGGTTTGGATCTCCTTCTACGGTTCCTCCTAAAATGGCTGCGATTTGACCAAGTGAAAATTGCATAGTGACTTGAAAGTAGTTTAGTTAGGCAAAATTAGTTTTTTGGCTCTGCATACATAATGCTTCTCCACGATCTTGCTCATTACTTTGATATTTGGTAAGTCTGCGGCACTGGCAACGTCCACCACTTCTCCCGACTTGGTCAGGATGTTGATTCGATCCTTGGCTACATAGCCATAATTGCTTACCGTGCCTGAGGAGAAGAAATAGTCTAAATCTTCTTCAGGAATGGCTAATTTTTTAAGTGTTTGACTTTTTAACTGTTCCAGATCGGATTGCGAAAAAGGTTCATTCACCAGATTGATTTTGTACAGATTGCGGGTCAAAAACATCTGGGAAATATTTCTCAAGACATAATCCTCAGATTTTTTCCATAGTTTGATCGCTCCCCAAATGTCAAAGTCATCCAATTGAAGAAAGTTTTTCAGCAGTTGAGGCTGTTTTTTGAAATCTTCGAGGCTGAGCTGGTTTTTCATGAAGAATTCAAACTCCTCTGTCACATGAAATTGCATGCCAGACTGCGCGAGATTTTTAGCGCGTTGAATCAGATTGATGAGCATTTTTTCAGCACTGACGGTGGTTTTGTGCAAATACACTTGCCAATACATTAACCTGCGTGCACTAAGAAAATTTTCAATGGAATAGATTCCTTTTTCCTCAATGACCAATTGTCCATCTTTCACAGCCATCATTTTAATGATTCGATCTGCTCCAATTGTACCCTCAGATACTCCTGTAAAAAAACAGTCTCGCTGTAAGTAGTCCAATCGGTCGATGTCCAATTGGCTGGATACGAGTTGATTTAGAAACTTTCGCTCGTATTTATTTTTGAAAATGCTCAAAGCCAGATTCAGTTTGCCACCAAATTGCCCATTGAGGAGCTCGATGGTCATCAGCGAAAGTTCCTCATGAGGAATGCCGCTTAATAGACTATACTCCAAGGCATGGGAAAATGGACCGTGGCCGATATCGTGGAGCAGAATAGCGATCAATGCTGCCTCATATTCTTCATCGGTGATTTCGGTTCCCTTTATTCTCAGATTGTCTAACGTGATGCTCATCAGGTGCATAGCACCCAAAGCATGATGGAATCGGGTGTGCAAGGCTCCCGGGTAGACAAAATCAGTCAAACCCAACTGTCGTATCCGGCGTAATCTCTGAAAGTAAGGGTGATCAATGATGGCAAAAATCAACTCGCTTGGGATGGTAATGAAACCATACACCGGGTCGTTTAGTATTTTCTGGCTTTTCAATCAGCACTCATTTGAATGACTCAAAAGTAATTATAATTTTAGAAGAAAAGGGAGCAAACATGTCTCAAAAATTCCATATTCTTTGGGCGGATGATGAAATTGATCTGCTTAAACCACATATTCTTTTCCTTCGGGAAAAAGGCTGTGACATCACCACTGTCAATTCGGGAGTCGATGCTATCGAAGAGGTAGAGGAGAAAAATTTCGATGTGATTTTTTTGGATGAAATGATGCCGGGGATGACCGGATTGGAAACCCTACAGCAGATCAAGCAGATCAAGCCGCAGATTCCCGTAGTCATGATTACCAAAAGTGAGGAGGAACACATCATGGACGATGCCATCGGCGGCAAAATCGCCGATTACCTCATCAAGCCGCTTAATCCAAGTCAGATTTGGCTATCTGTGAAGAAAATCTTGCAGAATAAACAGTTGGTTGATACCAAAACAGCCCAAAACTACCAGCAAGAGTTTATGCAAATCAGCTACGCTTTGGGCGATGCCAATGACCATCAAGCTTGGGCGGATTTGTACAAGAAACTCACATTTTGGGAGTTGGAAATAGATTCGACAGAAAATAAAAGCATGCTTGAGGTATTGGAGACCCAGAAAGCAGAAGCCAATTCTTCCTTTTCCAGATTTGTTAAAGACAATTACTTGGATTGGATGAAGGAGGGTAATCCTGACAAGCCCTTGATGTCACATCAGGTCATGAAGGAGCGAGTTTTTCCTGTCTTGAGGTCGAAAAAGCCGCTATTTTTCATCGTGATAGATAACCTAAGACTTGATCAGTGGGAAGAAATTGAATCCTTGATTAGTCCGTACTTTCATGTGGAGGAGAAGTCTACGTATTACAGTATTCTTCCTACTACCACTGCGTTTGCCAGAAATGCGCTTTTTTCGGGAATGATGCCTGCTGATATGGCAAAACAGTATCCTAAATTTTGGGAAGACGAAGATTCCGAAGAAGGGAAAAACAACTTTGAAGAAGATTGGATCAGAATCAACCTAGAGAAAAATAGGTTGCCCGTAAAGTATTCCTACCATAAAATCATTCAAACCCAGCAAGGCAAGTCGGTTTTGGATCAGTTTCATACCATGTTGCAAAATGATCTAAATGTGTTGGTTTACAACTTTGTGGATATGGTTTCTCATGCTCGTACAGACATGAAGATGATCCGTGAGCTCGCTCCGGATGAATCTGCCTATCGATCATTGACCAAAAGCTGGTTTGAGCATTCTTCACTTTTTGAGCTGATGAAAAAAATCCAACATGCTGGTGGAGAAGTCATTGTCACCACCGACCATGGGACGAAAAAAGTAAACAAACCCTATCGAATCATAGGTGATAAGAATGTAACGACTAATCTGAGGTACAAGCAGGGGAAGAATCTCAACTTTGAACCGGGGAAAGTATTCGAGATCCGAAAGCCGGAGGAGGCAAAATTACCCCGTTTGAATGTGTCAACTTCCTATGTTTTTGCTGTGGAGGATTATTTCTTTGCCTATCCCAATAACTACAACTACTACGTCAACTACTATAAGGATACTTTTCAGCATGGGGGGATTTCTTTAGAGGAAATGATCGTTCCTATCGTACATTTGCGGCCTAAAGGATAAACTGTATTGGAGTCATTTTCTTACGAGCTAGAATCTATTGGTCAAGCTGCCCTCCGTGTCATTCAAGCAGCAGGCAAGGAAAAAATCTGGGTTTTTAAAGGAGAGATGGGGGCAGGAAAAACCACCCTTATCAAATCCTTGTCCAAGCTGATGGAGATTCAGGACCAAGTGAGTAGTCCTACTTTCGGAATAGTCAATGAATATCACACTACTCAGGGTGATCCCATTTTTCATTTTGACTTTTACAGACTAGATGATCCTATGGAAGCATTGGAAATTGGGATAGAAGAGTATTTTTATAGTGGGAAAATTTGCTGGTTGGAATGGGCCGAACGAATAGCTCAATTTTTGCCAGAAAATTTTTTCCTGATTACAATTGAAACAGAATCCGAAACCAGGAGAAAAATCACCCTTCAACATTCCCAAGATGCCTACTGAACTAACAGGTTTGACCTCTGTGGGGTTGATTCCAAAAGAATCGCCCTTGCTTCAAAAAAAAGGTGGAAAGTCCCTGCAGATCGGGATACCAAGAGAGACTTCATCCCAAGAAAAACGAATTGTACTTACGCCTGAGTCGGTTGGTTTATTGGCAAACAATGACATTGAAGTCATGGTCGAATCTGGAGCCGGTGTTCGGGCTAAGTTCAAAGATCAAGATTACGCGGATGCAGGAGCAAAAATCGTGTACTCAAAAAAGGAAGTTTTAGCGGCTGATGTAGTTTTGAAAGTAGAGGCACCTACCGAAGAAGAAATTGCTGAAATGTCTCCTGGAGCTTGTTTAATCTCTGCTTTGCAGCTTGAGAAGCAAACCCCTGAGTTTATCAAAGCGCTCAACGAGAAGAAAATAACGGCTGTAGCTTTTGAATACCTTGAAGATAAAGTAGGAGGTATGCCCGTGGTACGAGCCATGGCCGAAATAGCCGGAAGCACGGTGATGCTCATCGCAGCAGAATACCTATCAAGCGTAAATGAGGGAAAAGGACTGATTCTTGGTGGGATTACAGGCGTGCCGCCCACTCAGGTGGTAATCATCGGCGCAGGAACCGTGGCTGAATATGCGGCAAGAACCGCCTTAGGCTTAGGTGCGAGTATCAAGGTTTTTGACAATCATATCTATAAGCTGAGACGCATCAAACAGCTTTTGGGTCAGCAGATTTACACCTCTACCATTGACAACTTTAGCCTCTCTCAGGCACTTGCTGAGGCGGATGTGGTTATTGGTGCTCTCAGAGCAGAAAAGGGAAGAAATAAAATTGTGGTTACTGAAGAAATGGTAGCCAATATGATCCACGGCAGTATCATCATTGATGTGGGTATCGATCAAGGAGGTTGTATCGAAACCTCCAGAATGACCAGTCACGACGACCCAACCTACAAGGTGCACGATGTTATTCATTATTGCGTGCCCAATATTGCTTCTAGAGTAGCAAGGACAGCATCCTATTCTTTGAGCAATATTTTTACACCGATCATTTTGCAGATGAATGATCTAGGAGGAGCTGAGGAGATGATTTTTAATTACAAGTGGTTTCTGAAAGGTGTGTACACCTATCGAGGAAGTTTGACCAATGCGTTTCTTGCCAAAAAATTTGGCATCAATCACAAGGAACTTCAACTCTTACTTGCCGCAAGGTATTGATTAGGAAAGAAGGTTTTGTCTGAGCAAAAATTCAAGTTGCTCATTAGCCTTTAGCAAAGCATCGGTCAATCTTTCGTTTTCTCTTCTTAAAGAATAGATTTCAAAAGCATTTTTTATCACGGTTCTCAAGTAATCCTCTTCCCAAGGTTTGGTTAAGTAATGGTAAACTTGGCCCTTATTGATCGCGTCGATTACGGCTTGAATATCAGTATACCCAGTTAAAAGTATCCGGATAGGTTTTGGGTAGGTTGGGATAATACTTTCCAAAAATTCAACTCCTGTTTTTTCAGGCATTCTTTGGTCGGTAATGATGATATCTACCTCTTCATTTTTCAATAATTCGATACCCTCTTTTGCCGAAATGGCTAAAAAAATCTTGTAATCCCTTCTGAAAGTGGCCTTAAAAGCCTGAAGGTTGTTTTCCTCATCATCCACATAGAGGATTCTGATTTTATCTTCGGATTTCGTCTCCATTATTGATCTATAATTGGGATACAAATAACTGATTTTGGTTTTAATTCACAAACGGCTCAAGCAAATGAGATCAAAATCAGGTAGATAATTAATTTTTTAGCCGATGTTTTTTTGATTGCTGAAAAAATTGCCTTAATTCCGAATAATTTAACTTTACTGAGCTTATCACCAACTTGAGTTTATGATTACTTCTTTAAAAATTGATTGGAATGATCAATTTTTACCCCAATTATTAAATCCTTCACTATCCTCAGACTGGCAGGTGATTGAAGACCTGAAATCCGATCCTCAGATTAGGGTATGTGATGAAATACAATCTCAAGTTGAAGATTTAATAAAGGGAAGCCATCCTGATTTGCAGCTTTCAAAAACTGAACTCGCTGAAAGAGCCAAACATTTTTTAAATACCAGAGATGCCGACAGATATGGATGCTGGGTCTTTTATCCTTGGAAATATTCCTTGGTTCACCTTCTTCCAGAGGAAGACTTCATTAAGGTTAGAACTCTACGCAATCAATATAAAATAACACCTTCAGAGCAGCAGGAGCTCTCCAAGAAAAAGATTGGTATTGTTGGACTATCGGTAGGTCAAAGTATAGCGCTCACCATGGCACTTGAGCGTAGCTGTGGGGAAATGAGGTTGGCTGATTTTGACACGCTGGAGTTGAGCAATTTGAATCGCCTGAAGGCTGGTGTAGCAAGTTTGGGTTTGGAGAAGTTGATCATTGCTGCGAGGGAGATTTCAGAGATTGACCCGTTCATTAAACTTACTCTGTTTAGAGAAGGAATTACAGAAGCCAATGTTGACTCATTTCTTCATGAAGGAGGCAAATTGGATTTGGTGATTGATGAGTGTGACAGCTTTGATATCAAGCTATTGATTAGAGAAAAGGCTAAATCTGTCCAAATCCCGGTTATGATGGATACTTCTGACAGGGGAATGCTAGATATAGAACGATTTGATCAGGAGCCAGAGCGGAAGATTTTTCATGGACTTCTCGGAGAGGTAGACTTAAATACCATAAAGAACTTGACCGTTACACAGAGGATAGCTTTTGGTCTTAGAATAACGGGATTGGAGACACTTTCTCTTCGGATGAAAGCTTCATTATTGGAGGTAGGTCAGTCCATTTCTTCCTGGCCTCAGCTTGCTTCAGGGGTATTTTTGGGAGGAGCATCAGTGGCCCATGTGGGTCGGAAACTATTATTGGGAGAGGCAGTCAAATCCGGTAGATACTATGTTGATTTTGATGAGCTGATTCCTGTCGAAGTGGAGGATTTCAAACTCGAGGTGCCGAAGTTTATCCAATCCAACTCTGAAATTTCCATTCCAAATAATGTCATGCCATCAGGCTATCTTCCTACAAGGGATGAAGTCATCCAAATGGTAGAAGCTGCTAATCTGGCTCCTTCTGGAGGTAATGTCCAGCCTTGGATTTGGCTTTATGATAAAAAGGGATTGCTTCACTTGATTCATGATCAAGAGAGAAGTCATTCTTTATTGGATTTTAAAGGGACTGGATCCCTAATCGCCTTTGGATCAGCTTTGGAAAATCTAAGATTGAAAGCAGGGAAAATGGGGATCGAGATTGAAGAAGTGATTCAAATCAAAGAATTTGATGAACCACTTATCGCAAGCATAAGATTTATCTCCAAACTTTCCCATCCCTTGGAAATCCCCCATGCAGAACTTGTGGAGGGTTTGGGATTGCGGTGTACCAATAGAAAAAACTCAAAGCGAAGAAGGCTTTCACCAGAGCAAATGGAGGTAGTTTTTTCATTTATTGAGGATTCAAAGCTATCCCTCAAGCACCTTGAGGAAGATGCTGATCTCGACCAGTTGGCTAAAGTGGTCGGGGGAATGGATCGAATGAGGCTCTTTCATCAGCAAGGCTTGGTGGATTTTATCAATGAGGTCCGCTGGTCAGATCGAGAAGCGAAAGAAACAAAAGACGGGATTGATATCGCAACTTTGGAACTGTCGGGAGCTGAGCGGGCAGCCATGGGTTTGTTGAAAGATCCTAGAACAGTAAAGTTTTTCAGGAAGTTTGTGATGGGCTATGGCCTCACCAAAATCTCCCGGGAAACAATCACCACTTCCTCTGCCATGTTTTTGCTAAATGCAGAGAAATTTGATGCAACATCCTATTTATTAGCGGGTAAGGTGCTACAGAGAATTTGGATTTGGGCAAATCTAAATGGATTAAGTTTTCAGCCTGTGACAGCTTCTTTATTCATTTTTCACAAAGTATTGAAGGAAAAGGACCATGGTTTTAGTGAAGACGAGGAAAAGTCAATCAAACAATTGAAGGAATCTTTTGATTTTCTGTTCAACTCTGAAAAGAAAATGGAAGAAATATTTATGTTTAGGCTGAATTTCGCTGATAGTCCCACAATGCGAGCGTACCGTAGAGAGGTGCTTGATACCCTTAAATTCCTTGATTGATGTTTAGGTTGATTGCTTTTAAGGCAATAAATGATCCGATCCGTTGTGGCAAATTTATAGAAGGCCATCGCCAAGTTTTGGAGAGCATAGGTGTGAAAAAAGTAACCTCAGCAAAGGAGGATTGGGTCAATAATCCAGACGTAATAGTCGTGATTGTTGAATCTGAGGAAGATGGAAAAGTGTATGGTGGGGCTAGAATTCACAAAGCGAATAAGGAGTTCCCTCTTCCAATGGTAGAGGCAATCGAAGAATTGGATAGCTCCATCAAGGAGGTAATCAATAAAGACCTAGATGCTGGAACGGGTGAAGTCTGTGGACTATGGAATTCCAGGCAAATTTCAGGTCTTGGAATAGGCGCAATTTTTATGTCTAAGGCATGTTTGGCACTGACGCCGAAATTAGGACTTACATCCCTTTATGCCTTGTTTGCACCAACTACTGTTAAGCTTGGTTTGATGATGGGATACGAGGTCCTAACCCAAGTAGGAAATAACGGGACCTTCTATTATCCAAAGTTGGATTTGATTGCTACTGCAATGAAACTCCATGATGCAATTAATCTACCGCTGACAGCAGAAGAACATAGAGAATCGATTTTTCAAATTAGAGAGAATGAACGATTACTCATAAATGAAGAGTACAGAGGACATGTAGTTAAACTTGAATACACATCTTATTTACAATGAAAAAAACTCTTTTATTTTTGATTTTTACGCTCTTAATAGCGGTGTCCTGTACACAAAATAAGAAAGATGATTTTTCATTTATCGGTTGGACTACAAGTGAAGAAATTAATGGTGATGTAAGTAAGCTTTTGACTTTAACTGACCTGCAGTTCAATTCATCAACTTCAAGTAATCTTGCCTTAGGATATTCAGAACAGGATTTTTGGGTTAAGCTGGTGTTAAAAGACTCGATTAATCCCAATGAAGAAGTATTTCTAGAGTTTAGTAATCCCATGCTCAATGAGATACAGATTTATTCTGAAAAGGGCGTGCTCTTAAAAGACTTAGGAAGAATCAATTTTGAATGGGACGATAGGGCTACTTTTTTTAATCAATTTAAACTACCATCAGATGTAGGAAAAACTTTTTATGTTAAAGTAAACAGCTTTGGTAATAACAATGTGCCTATAAATCTTGTAGATAGTGCCGATGAAAACTGGACATTAGATGAGCGAAATGTCTTTTTTGGGATCTACTTTGGTATTATCCTAGCCATGTTTATTTACAACATGTTTTTATGGGTTTCTACTAAAGAAAATATCTATGGTCTATATATTTCATACATATTTTTTGTCGGACTTACTCAAGGGATTTTAGGGGGGTATGTGGATTCCTATTTCTTCCCTGACAATGATTATTTGAAAGAATATAGTTTTTACCTCAGTACAGTGATGGTAAATATTGTGGGTATTTATTATTCACTTCGTTTTTTGAATATCAAGAAAATGAGTCCCAACATATTTAAAGTTGGACTCACAATTATTGGAGTATATTTCTTCATTTTATTGGCCTTCCTTTTCGATTTCGGGATCGGTCAATTGAAAATCAGACTGCTTCAGATATTCTTAGGGATTGTTCCTTTTTACCTGTTGGGAATTTCCTTATACAGCTTAAGAAAAGGCTACAGACCTGCCAAATTTTTCCTTTTTTCCTGGTTTCTTTTGATATGCAGCATGGTGATATTCCTCCTAAGTGATCTGAATATCCTCCCTCACAATTTTTTAACGAATTACATCTTCACCATAGGATCAATCTTCGAAGCCTTATTACTTTCTTTTGCTTTGGCAGATAAAATAAATATTCTCAAGAAAGAGAAAGAAGCCGAGCAAATTGAAAAATTGAGGGTACTTCGTGAGAACGAAGAGCTCATTAAAGAGCAAAACACAAAGCTGGAGGAGAAAGTAAGAATCCGTACTGATGAACTGGAGCAGGCTGTCAGAAACCTTCAAAATACTCAAAGTCAGCTAGTAAGTCAGGAGAAAATGGCTTCTTTGGGACAGTTGACAGCTGGTATAGCTCATGAAATCAATAACCCTATCAACTTCGTAAGTTCGAATATTGCGCCTCTCAAAAGAGATATCAAAGACATCATGGAGGTGATTGAATTTTACAGAGAGTCTGCTTCAAAAGAATTTACCCCGGAGACTAAAAAAGAAGCCAAAAAACTGGAAGAAGATTTAGAACTGGACTATGTGTTGAATGAAGTCGAGCAACTCCTAAAAGGAATGGAAGATGGTGCCAAAAGGACAGTTGAAATCGTCAAAGGTCTGCGTCTTTTCTCAAGAGTCGATGAGCAGGATATCAAGAAGGTTGATCTTCATGATGGAATCAACAGTACCATCATTCTTTTGAATAGTTCAATCCCTGGAAAAATTAGAATTGTGAGAGATTATGGCGAACTTCCAATGGTGGAATGTTTAGCAGGTAAAATCAATCAGGTGTTTATGAACATTATCAACAATGCGGTTCATGCCTTGGCTGATAACCTTGATAAAATCTCAGACCCTGTCATTACTATTCGTACAAGAGCAATGACAGACCAAGTCAAAATCGAGATTGAAGATAATGGTCCCGGTATGCCTGAGCATGTAAGACAAAGAATTTTTGAGCCGTTTTTCACCACCAAACCCGTCGGCAAAGGCACTGGTTTGGGGCTTTCTATAGTTTATTCTATTATTGAAAATCACAAGGGTACCTTGGAAGTTGTCACAGAGGAAGGACAGGGTACTTCATTTATTATTTCGCTTCCTATCTACCAAAATACCCCTAAGTATGATTGAAAAGAACATCAACGTACTCTACATTGATGATGAGGACAATAACCTCAAGTCTTTTAGAGCTACACTTCGGAAGGACTTTAAGATTTTTACCGCTATCGATGGAGAAGAGGGACTAAGAATCGCACAGGAAGAAGAGATACACGTCGTCATCGCGGATCAGCGAATGCCTGGAATGACGGGTACGGAATTTTTCGAACGGATGGTGCAGATCAATCCTGACCCGATTCGTATTCTTTTGACCGGCTATTCAGATATCGCAAGTGTGATTGATGCGATCAATAAAGGTGAGGTATATCGATTTATTGATAAGCCTTGGAATATTGAGCAAATCAAAAATTCCATTAAAAATGCCGCAGATATTTTCTTCATGAGGAAAGAGCTTAAGGAGAAAAATCTCAAATTGAAAAAGCTTCATTCAGAGATGAACCAGTTTGTCTACAGCTTATCTCATGAACTCAGGGGTCCTTTGATGAGTATTTCGGGCGTATCCAAGTTGGCTAAAATGGAAGTGTCTGATCCGAATGTTTTGGAATATTTTGAAATGATCGATACGGCTACAGGAAAGCTTGACGACTTCATCTATAAAATGTTGGACTTTTACCGGTCAACAAAAATCGATCATAAGGTGACCGAGATCCATTTTCAGGATGTGGTAAACCAGCAAATGATTGCTTATCGTGAAAAGTTTGATCTTTCTAATTTCCATATCGAAGTACAGGTCAATCAAAAAATTCCATTTTTCTCTGATGATTCCAAAATCAGAGTGATTTTGAACAACCTCTTTAGCAATGCAGTCCAATTCCAAAAAAGTCAACCAGGACCCAAGCGGATTAGTCTGACTGTTGATGTTTTTGATAACCAGGTAGTAATCTCTTTGGAAGACAATGGGATTGGAATCGAGGAAAGACACAGAGGAGATGTGTTTAATTTGTTTTCAAGAGCAACTCAGCGCAATGTAGGTACAGGATTGGGCTTGTACATGGTTAAGGAAGCAGTCGAGCAAATGGGTGGAACAATCCATCTCGAATCTCAGATTCATGAAGGCACCACTGTCACGGTGACTTTACCAAGTATGAATTAAGTCAAAGCCCACGCTAAAAGTCAGCCTTTGCTTATATCTTTGCAGAGGCAAAAGCCGATTTTTCTCACTTAATGAATACTAAAAATGATTAATCCTTGGCATGACGTCAACATCGGGAAAGACGCTCCTGAGTACGTGATGGGTGTAATTGAAATCCCTAAAGGCAGTAAAGGAAAGTACGAATTGGACAAGAAGACAGGTATGCTGATGCTTGACCGTGTCCTCTTCTCAGCGGTGCATTACCCCGCAAATTATGGGTTTATTCCTCAGACATTTTGCGAGGATCATGACCCACTGGATATCCTGATTATCTCTCAAATTGATATTCCCTCTATGACCTTGGTCAAGGCGAAAGTAATCGGAGTGATGCGCATGATCGATGGCGGCGAAGCTGATGATAAAATCATTGCCGTAGCTGCTGGTGATCAATCTGTAAACTACATCAATGACATTGAGGAACTTCCTCCGCATTTGATGAAGGAGGTACACCGTTTTTTTGAAGATTACAAGAAGCTGGAAAACAAAGAGGTAATCGTGGAGGATTTTCTCGGAAAAGACGAAGCCATGAGAATCATCACCGAAAGTATTGCTATGTACGATCGGAATTTCCGAACAGCCAGATAAAATCAAAGCCTGAGAAATCAGGCTTTTTTCGTTTTAATCAGTTGCTTTTGAGCTTTCTTTTTGAGGTAATTGACGAATTCAGTGTAGGCCTCGTGCTCATGGTTGGAGATCGAAATCGAATTTTTATCCTGAAATACGATAGTCGCTTGACGAAACTCCCGCTTATTGGCCACCACGATCTCTTCCTCCCAAGCCAAAATCTCATTTACAGGATAAGCTTTCATCTTTCGGTGCAGGGGGAGTTTGATGACAATATGATCCCTTCCAGCGGATACAAATCGCCATCCCGCCATCATTTTGACCAAAAGCATCAACACTACCACCGTAATCAGGGAGCAAGCCACCAAGTAAAACCACAATCCAAAACTTCCCTTAGTTGAAAAATCTCTCATCAATAGGACAAGACCGGTAAGCAAAGCCACTACAATCAGGGTTAGGGGGATGTAGGTGGAAATTTTTGGTTTAATGACGATCATGCGGAATCTGGATTTCTTGTAGTTTTTCGCAGGCAAAAGTCTCCAAATCCTTGAAGAATGCGAAAAAAATCACTTCAAATTCATTTTCTTTTTCCATAAGGATGGAAACACTCTCATTCATTTTAGAGTCAAACTTTGCTCTTCGAGTCATTCCATTGAGCGTTCGTTGGATCCCTTCTATTTCTCGGTAATTCAGCAGCCAGTTTTGACTTTTCATCCAAAAAAACATCTCACCAAATTGAAGAGGTAGCACTGGTAGGTGTTTTTCTAGGAGATCATAAGTATGTGTGGCAAATTCTTCCAAAGGTGTTGAAGAGTAGTTGCTCCAATTTTTTGCTAAAAAATAATCAAAGAAGATGTCTGTAATCACGCTGGAATAATGCCTGAATTTGGGTCTGAGGTAATTTTGTGCTGCTTTTACTAGAGGATGTGTGTCTGTGAATACGTCTATTTCCCGATGCAGAAGTATTCCGATCTGGATTCCTTTTGAAAACTGATTAAGTTCTTTTCCCTTGATGAAATCCGCTACCAAGTTTCCCACCAGGATTTCTTCCTGACCGAATGATAAATAGGCGTGTGCGAGAAAATTCATGGGATATTGAAAAAGGGAAAACCCTTGGACTTTTGTTTAGTTTGCACCCTAAAATACCGATTGATGCCGAATTACCTCGAAGAATTAAAGCTGGGTTTGAAACTTCTCAAGTTGGAGTGGCAAGATGACCTCGCGCAATACAAGAAAAAGTTTTTGAATACCTCTGTCGCCGATAAAAAGAAAGAGGGAATCACTTGGCATCCGATTCTACTCAAAAAGACTAAAATCGGCATGGGGGAGCGACTAATTATCGAGATAGAACGCACCGACACCAGCTACCCTTCAGCATTCGGATCAGGAAAATCGGTCTCTTTTTACTCCACTCAAGAAGGCTATCACGGTGCTGAGTTTCGTGTCGGCGGAGTAGTCAATCAAGCAAAAAAAGATACCTTAATTGTTACGCTGCAAGCAGACGAAGTGCCTGATTGGATGGATTCGGGGCGATTGGGAGTGGATTTGCTATTTGATGAAGCGAGCTATCGCGAAATGGAAAGTGCGCTCAAGAAGGTGATTCAGGCAGACTCACCACGACTTGCCGAGCTTCGTGATATCGCCTACGGGGAGAAAAGTCCAAAATTCAAGGAAGTACCCAATTTGGTACTTAAGGGCTTGAACTTCTCCCAGAATCTCGCCTGCCAAAAAATCGAATCAGCCCAAGACTTTGCCATCGTGCATGGCCCTCCCGGTACGGGTAAGACAACTACCTTGATTGCAGCGATTCAACGAGCAGTAGAGCAGCAGCAGAGAATTTTAGTCACTGCTCCGAGCAATGCGGCGGTAGATCTCTTAGTGGAAAAGTTAGTAGATCGAGGCATTACGACCCTTCGACTTGGGCATCCAGCAAGGGTGGAGGAGAAGATTCTCAATCAGACCCTAGACGCCAAAATTGCCTTTCACGACAGCTACCGTGATCTCAAAAAACTCCGAAAAGAAACCGAATCCTACCTTCGTTTGGCCAAACAATACAAGCGAAGCTTTGGTCCCGAGGAGCGTGCTCAGCGCAAATTGATGTACCAAGAAGTGTCCCGAATCCGTGAAGCGGCTGAGCACTTGGAAGACTACATTCGAACTGATATTTACCAGCGAACGCAAGTGTTTGCTTCCACTTTGGTGGGAGCTTCTTCACATCATTTGAAGGGGATGGTTTTCGATATCGTTTTCATCGATGAAGCAGCGCAAGGATTGGAAGCGGCAACTTGGATTCCGATTTTGAAAGCCAAAAAGGTCGTTTTTGCTGGGGATCATTGCCAGCTGCCTCCGACGATCAAGTCCTACGAAGCGGCAAAGCAAGGGCTATCCACCACCTTGATGGAAAAAATTATCTATCGCCAGTCTCAAACCGCTCAAATGCTCCAAGTGCAATACCGAATGCCTGAGGCAATCATGGGCTTTTCCAATCAGCATTTTTACGAAGGAAAACTTGAGGCAGCGGAGAATACTAGACGCCATGCGTTTTCGGAAGAAGAAGCTGTTCTTGAGTGGATCGATACTGCTGGTTCGGGCTACTCGGATCAGCAAGAACCCGAAAGCCTGAGCACCTTCAATCCTGAAGAGGCGCGCTTTGCCTGTCGTCATCTCAATGAAACGATCAAGCGGATTGGATTTGGGTTATTCAAGGAAAAAGGATGGACTGTAGGACTCATCGCGCCCTATTCAGCACAGGTCAGGTATCTAAGGCACTTGATTTTTGAGACCTATGAGTTTCCCAATCTGAAAGCTTTTGCGGATCTCATCACTATTGATACGGTAGATGGATTTCAGGGACAAGAGCGGGATTTGATGCTGATTTCCTTGACGAGATCCAATGAAAGCGGTGAGATCGGATTCTTGGCAGATGAGCGTAGGATGAATGTGGCTATCACTCGAGCCATACGTAAACTCATCCTGATCGGTGATAGCAGCACCTTAGCTCAGCATCCGTTTTTTGATGAATTACTTCGCTATTTCGAGGAAAAAGAGGCTTATCGTAGCGTTTGGGAGTTTATGTAGAAGTCGGGAGGTTTGGAAGAAAGGAAGTATGGAAAATCGAACTAAAGGCGAAAGCCCAATTCGGAAATCCGACTTGGTGGCCGAAATCCCACATCCGAAATCCGAAATTAGCCTTCGGTTTTCACTTCAGTTTTCCCAAAATCCTCTGCATTCACCAAGGTCACCCATTTCCCCATTTTCTTTTGTATCACTTTGAAATGGTGTTGTTCTTCAGGGGTGATTAGCGAAATGGCTTCTCCTTGAATTCCTGCCCGGCCGGTTCGGCCGATGCGATGGATGTAATCTTTGGGCGATCTTGGCAGTTCATAATTGATCACCAAAGGCAAAGCTTGGATGTCAATCCCTCGAGCAGCCAGATCGGTGGCAACCAGAACACGAGTTTTTCCTGATTTGAATTTGGCTAAAGCCTCCGTGCGTGCTCCTTGGCTTTTGTCCCCGTGAAATGCGACCGCATCGATTCCGTTTTTAAGCAGTTTACCCACAATGTTGTCGGCAGTTCGGATCGAGGAAGCAAAGACCAGTATTTGTTTCCAGTCGCCTGATTGAATCACCTGACGAAGGAAAGGTCCTTTCGTCTCAGGACTGACCCGATAGGCACTTTGTGCGATCAAGTCTGGGGTGAAATCGTCCGCGGCTACCTGTACCCGAACCGGGGTTTGAAGAAGTTTTTTGATCAGTTCCTCGACTTCTCCTTCCATGGTGGCCGAAAAAAGCAAGGTTTGTTTTTTCTTTGGGATGTACTCAAAAAGGTGGTCCATTTCCTCCTTGAAGCCCATTTGAAGCATTTTGTCAGCCTCATCTATCACCAGGGTTTTGATTTGAGAAATACTCACCGAATTTCTCCCCATCAAATCAATTAAACGCCCCGGAGTGGCGATCAAAATCTCGGTACCTCCCAATTTCATCATCTGTGGGTTGATTGAAACCCCACCAAAAATGGCTAGCGACTTGATCCTTCGGGGTAAAAATCGACTGAAATTCTCCGCCACCTCTGCCACTTGTACCGCCAATTCCCGTGTAGGAACCAGCACCAAAACAGGTACAGATCGGTCTCTTGGAGTTTCTTTTCCCAAAAGCTGTTGCAATATCGGTAGGATGTAAGCAGCTGTCTTTCCCGAACCCGTCGGTGCCAAACCAAGAAGGTCTTTCCCTTGAAGAATTGCAGGGATAGCCTCAAGCTGTATCGGATAAGGAGACTCGTATTTGGCACGCTCAATGGCGGAAAGAAGGGCAGGAGCTAGTCCCAGATCAGCAAAACTCATAGTGTGGAATTTATACAAAGGTAGGATAAGTAAGCTTATGAGTAATTTTTTCCTTTCGTGTGAGGGATCGACCGTTTTCCAGAGAATCTTCCCAATCAAAGGTTTAGCCTTGTATTTCAGCGCAATAAAAACCAATTTGGAAACTGACTGTAGAATGAATTTTCGAGAGAATTTTCGTTTGCCCAAAAGACCTAAAATACCTTGATTATATGTTCAGAAGTGCGTTGTGGAGCGGTGTAGTTGGTGTGTTGTTTTTAGTTTCTTGCAAAGATCCTGGACCTCTTCCTGAGACTCCGGACAGCCCTGTCCGAACACCAGAAGAGGAGCTAAAGACCTTTCAGATTGAGCCAGGTTTTGAGGTGCAATTGGTCGCTGCTGAACCTATGGTGGAGGCGCCTGTGCACATTCAGTTTGATGCAGACGGCAGAATGTGGGTGCTCGAGATGCGAGGCTACATGAATGACATCGAAGGATCCGAAGAAAAGCTTCCGGTGGGATCTGTCGCCATTTTGGAGGACACTGATGCAGATGGACAAATGGATAAACGTACCGTCTACCTAGATTCCCTAATCATGCCTCGGTCATTGGGTTTCTATAAAAATGGTGCGCTCATCGCCGAGGACAACGCCCTCTGGTGGACGGAGGACACGGATGGAGATTGGCAGGCAGATGTGAAGACACTCGTGGATTCAACTTACTCTGCAAATGGCCTCCCAGAGCATACCGACAATGGCTTTGTGCGAAATGCTGACAACTGGTATTACAGCGCCAAATCCCGACTTCGTTATCGAAATGTCGATGGAACTTGGGAACGAGATTCCACCGAGTTTCGCGGACAGTGGGGAATCACTCAGGACGACAAAGGCCGTTTGATCTACAATTACAATTGGTCTCAGCTTCATGGAGACTTGGTTCCAGCCAATTATTTGTCCCGAAATAAAAACCACAAACCATCGACTGGGATCGATCATGGATACACCATCGACCGGAAGGTATTCCCGATTCGCTCCAATCTGGCGGTCAATCGTGGATATGTGCCGGGAACGCTTGATTCTGCCAATCGCTTACTTGAATTTACCTCTGCTTGTTCTCCCACGATCTACAGAAGTCGACTTTTTCCGGAGGAATACTATGGAAATGTGTTCGTCATGGAAAATGCTGGCAACTTGGTCAAGCGGAATGTGGTGAAAGAAAATGGTCTTTTGCTGGAGGCCTTTGACCCCAATCCCGGTAAGGAATTTTTTGCTTCCACCGACGAGCGTTTTCGACCTGTTCATGGTGCGGTGGGTCCTGACGGAGGGCTATACATCGTGGATATGTACCAAGGCATTGTGCAGCACACGGCCTACATGACCGAATACTTAAAGGAAAAAACACTGGAACGAAAACTCGATGCTCCGGGACATATGGGGCGGATTTGGAGGATTGTACCCAAAGGCTTTGATCCGGTAGCTTCGCCCAAATTGTCTCAAGCAAGTACAGAAGAATTGGTAGCCTATCTTTCCAATTCTGACGGTTGGTATCGGGATCAGGCCCAGCGACTTTTGGTAGAAAAGGCAGATCCCAGTTCTGTTGCTCTTTTAGAGAATTTGGTAAAAAGCCAAGATTCTGAATTGGCCTCGTTTCACGCGCTATGGACCTTGGAGGGGATGGGGAAAGTAAATCCTTCTTTCCTTTTTTCTATTCTCAACGATCCAAGTGATTTGATCAAAAGCACGGCTGTTCGTCAGCTGGAAAAGTTGGCAGGTGCCCAACCTGAGGTTCAGGAACGATTGGGAAATGAATTGGTAACCTTGGCCAATGGCGCTTCTGAATCGCTTGCGCTACAGATCGGGTTGAGTGCAGAAGCCCTTTCGTCGAATGCTCGCTTGACGGTCTTGAAGTCTATTGTAGAAAAATACGGTGAACAGGCCTTGATCAGAGATGCAGTCATGAGCAGCTTGGGCGACTTGGAATGGGACTTTTTGCAAAGGATTATGATGGATCCCAACTGGCAGACTCAGGAGGCTAATCGGGAGATTTTCATGGAAATGCTTTCTGCTGCGATTCTGAAAAAAGGCGATACTGAAGAGATTTCGCAACTTTTGACACAAATCGATCAGCCAACTTTAACATGGAAAGAGCAAGTAATCCTGAGTGGGCTTGCCATCAAAGCCGGAGATATTGAGCAGGCAGGAGGGATTCGATTTTCTGCCAAGCCATCCCTTTTTTTCCGTACCGATTTGCCTCTGGATGAACTTCGAAAAAACATGCTGATGCGGGTGTTTACTTGGCCTGGTTTTAAGCCCACGGCAGTAGCATCTTCAGCAAACTCACTTGACGAAAATGGCCTCAAGCTTTTTGCCGAGGGTCGTCAAAAATACCTCGCGACTTGCTCGGGATGTCATGGAAATAACGGCAAAGGTGCCTCTCGAATGGGGCCGCCGTTAGCAGGTTCGGAATGGGTGCTGGGAGATGAAGTTCGCCTAAGTTTGATTCTGCTTCATGGCATTGAAGGTCCAATTGAGGTAGCAGGAAAAAAGTATGATGCTCCGGAAATCTTACCGGTCATGCCTTCGCATTCTACAATGGATGATCGAAGTATAGCTGCTATCTTGACCTATATCCGAAATGAATGGGGCAATCAAGCTCCTGCCATCACGGGACGAACAGTTGGCTCTACCCGCGTCCTCAATCAAGGTCGTGTCTATCCTTGGTCTGCTGCTGAGTTGAATGCACATATTCAAAAGCTAGCCTCTACACCCAAACCCTAACCCAAAATTCCTGCCTATGAAATCCCAATCCCAGTACCTCGAATCTACTTCCGGAAGGAGGGATTTTCTTAAAAAGTCAGCATTGGCTGTGGCAGCGCTGACTTGGCCATTTTCGGCCTTTCCAGAGAGTTTGAGGGGAGTTTCGATGGGCGTGGTGGTTCATTCTTATGGGATGCGATGGGGATCAAAAGTGGAAAGTGTCAAGTATCCTGGCTTTACGGATGCTCTCGATTTGATGCGCCATTGCCATTCGATTGGGGCGGGAGGAATTCAGACTATGGTTGGAGGATGGGCCGAGGATTTTGCCAAAAAGGTCAGAGACGAGCGGGAAAAGCTTGGGATGTACTTGGAGGGAAGCATTGGCTTGCCAAAAGATTCCACGGATTTGGATCGCTTCGAAAAGGAAATTCGCATGGCTAAAGAAGCTGGCGCAACTGTTCTCCGAACCGTTTGCTTGAGCGGAAGACGCTATGAAAACTTTAAAACCGAGGCAGAATGGACTGCTTTCAAAGAAAACTCCTTGAAATCCATCCAATTAGCGGAGTCAATTGTCCGAAAGCATCAAGTTAAATTAGCCATAGAAAATCATAAAGACTGGAAAGCTGCTGAACTCGCCCAAATTATCCGAAATTTGAGCAGCGAGTGGGTGGGAGTGACTTTGGATTTTGGGAATAATGTGTCCTTGTTGGAGGACCCCATGGACGTCATCCGTACTTTGGCTCCATTTGCCTTTTCCACACACGTGAAAGACATGGGGATTAAACCTTACAACAAAGGATTTTTGCTTTCTGAAGTTGAATTGGGTCAAGGAATTGTGGACCTGAAATCAGCCGTAAAACTTTGTAAAAAATATAATCCTCAGATGATGTTTAGTCTTGAAATGATCACCCGGGATCCGTTGGAGATTCCTTGTTTGGAGAAAAGCTATTGGGTGACATTCGAAGAAGATAAAGAAAAAGGTCTGACCGAAATCTTCAAAATGGTACGAGATCGGTCTTTCTCAGGGGAACTGCCCTCCATCAAAAATCTAAATCCTGAAGAGCGCTTGGCATTCGAAGAAGAAAACGTGGTGAAGTGCCTGGATTTTTCCAAAAAAGTGTTCAATGATCAATGATCAATTACCATTACCAACTTTTGGTTTGGCTTCCTTGATTATTGATAATTGAGTTTGAAAATTGAAAATTAAAAACACCTTCCACATAATTCTTTCCACCAAATAAATCCATAAAAAATGTCCTCCCTAGACTTCTCCCAACTCCCCGGTCTTTCCATTTTTTCACTCAATGGCAAATCCGCTATCATCACCGGCGGCACCAAAGGTCTAGGTTTGGCGATGGCTGCCGGACTTGCTTCTGCAGGTGCTAATGTGCTGTTGGTCTCACGAAAGGCGGCTGACGGGGATCAGGCAGCTGCTGAAATCGCTGCTCAGTATGGAGTAAAAGCATTGACTTTCGCGGCGGATGTTGCCGATCAGGCAGGGATGGAAGCCATGGCGAAGTTTGCACAAGAAGCATTTGGCAGCATCGATATCTTGATCAATTCGGCCGGAGTTAATATCCGGGGAGCGATTGATGAGCTTTCTCATGAAGACTTTACCAAGGTGATGGACGTCAACGTGACCGGAACTTGGTTGGCTTGCCGTGCGGTGACGCCGTATATGAAAGCTCAGAATAAAGGAGCCATCATCAATTTGGCAAGCACCTTAGGCTTGGTGGGTTTGGCCAATCGTACACCTTACACAGCCAGCAAAGGCGCTGTGGTGCAAATGACCCGAGCTTTGGCCTTGGAATTTGCTCCTTGGAATATCAATGTGAATGCGATTTGTCCTGGGCCTTTTTTGACTGAGATGAACTTACCGATTGCAGATACCGAAGAAGGTAAAAAATTTGTGGTAGGTGCTACCGCTTTGGGTCGCTGGGGAGAACTAAAGGAAATTCAAGGAGCGGCGATTTTCTTGGCTTCCGACGCAGCAACTTACATGGTAGGTTCGATGGTGACTGTTGATGGAGGCTGGACAGCGAGGTAAAGTAAGAAGGATGAGTTGAGAAGGCTGAAATGGCTGAATAATTTAGACTTGAATAATAGAAGTCCAACTTCTAATATTCAAGTCTAATTTTTTAATTCAATCTAGTTAATCACCAAACTCAGCACGTATACTACCAAAATGGAAGTCACTCCTGCGATCGCTGTGCCTAGGCTGTGAGATAGATTTCCCTGCTTAGTGGTCATCCCCGATAGCTGAGTCACTACCCAAAAGCCGCTGTCATTGGCATGAGAAATCGCCAAAGCACCTGCACCAATCGCTACTGTGGTGAATACCTTCATCGTTTCACTATCCAATCCAAGTGGGCCCATGATCGGCGCAATAATGGAAGCAGTGGTAATCATGGCTACAGTGGTGGACCCTTGGGCGGTTTTCAGCCCAAAGGCAATAAGGAAGGGTAGAAAAATACCCCAATTGGCATCGCTCATGGAGGAAGTGACTAAGTCTCCCACCCCGGAGTTTTGAAGCATTTTCCCAAACACCGCGCCCGCACCTGTAATCAAGATTACCGGAGCCGCTAGGAGAATTGAATCCCCAATCCATCCCGTGGAGGAAAGGAGTTTTCGGTCAAATTTCTTAGGGAGGGTAAAGGACAGCAGCGCACCGATCAAGAGTGCCATGACTGGAGTTCCCAAAAATTGCAGGGCTTGGATTGCCTTTCCTTCACCAAAAGGTTTGGATGGATAATTGGCTATCGATGCCAAAATGATCAAGGTCAAAGGGATCAAAATCGGCAATAGGGAAGAGACAAAACTTGGTCGGTCTTCTTTTTTGATTTGGCCTTCATCAGCGGCAATAACCGGTCTTAATGGAATCTTGCTGACCCATTTTTGAACAAAAAAGTAGAGCGGGATCAACGTGATCAAAGAAACAATCCCTCCATAAAATATCACCAAACCAAGGTCAGCTCCCAATATTCCTGCAGCTGCAATTGGTCCCGGAGTGGGAGGGACCAAGGAATGACTTGCCATGGCACCAAGTGAGACTGCAACGATTGTCGCTGCATAGGAAAGCGTGCTTCGGGCTGAAAGCGACTTGGCAATCGGGTTCATCATGATGATCGTGCTGTCTCCGAAAACAGGAATAGATAAAATCCAGCTGCTAAGCATCAAAGAAAGGTTGACCGACTTTTCTCCTACCCATTTGAGCACTTTTTCGGCGATGACCATAGCGCCTCCGGTCTTTTCGAGGAATGTTCCCAATATCACCCCGAGCAAAATCAATAAGCCCACACTTCCCATCACCCCACCAAAGCCCTCCGAAATGGATTTGACAATGATTTCAGGCTCCATTCCCATCATCAGTCCATAAATAATTGCTCCGACGAAAAGAGCTAAAAATGGATGAATGTCAAATTTGATGATGGCAACTAAAATCAAGGCTAATGCAGCCAGAATGATAAGTAGGGTAAGCATGATAGGCTTTTTGGGTTTGATTGCAATTTTCTGATTTCATTTCCATCAGAAGAAGCTAAAAATTAAATAAAAAAGCCCAAAACCAAAGCCCGATCATGGATTCAAGGTGATAAATGGAAAATTCAACTGGAAATCAAGAGATAATTTCTATTTTATGTCGAAAACCCCGCCTTATGAGAAATTTAATTTTCCTTTTCGGACTGCTACTAACGCTCAGTTTCAGTTCCTGTGATTCCTTTCAGCCCAAATCCACCACATTTAACCTGCTTCCTGCCCCCAAAGATCAATTCATGCTGGGTGCTTCCAGTTTGGAAGTCGAAGCTGTCTCTTCTGCTTTTGAATCCGCTCGAATTGCCTTGATAAATGGAGAGGAAACAATGGACTTTGGCCTGATCCAATTAGCGTTACAGCCCGATTTGGGACTAAAGGAAGAAGGCTACCTTTTGGACATTTCAAGTGAAAATGTCAGTATTCAGGCCTCTTCTAAAGCTGGTTTGTGGTATGGACTCATGACGCTGGGGCAGATTTTGGAAGATGCCAAAGACCAAGATGGACCCTTGCTCGCCTTTAAAATCAAGGACGAGCCCGAACTCGCTTACCGTGCGGTGCATTTGGATGTAAAGCATCATTTGGAGAAAAAGGAGTACTACTTCGAGCTGATGGATCGATTTGCTGCGCTGAAAATCAATGCCGTAATCGTCGAAATCGAGGACAAACTGAAGTACGAACTCCAGCCTAAAGTCGGTTCGGCGGATGCTTTTTCCATCTCCGAGTGGAAAGAACTCAGCGACTATGCCATGGCTAGAAATATCCGAATCAGTCCATTGGTACAAGGCTTGGGTCATGCGTCTTTTATCCTGAAGCATCCAGAATACATTCCGCTTCGTGATGATCCCGAAAGCGATTGGGCTTTCAATCCCCTAAATGAGGAGACGTATAAGGTTCAGTTTGACTTATACGAAGATGCGCTTAAGGCTTTTCCTCATGCCAATTACCTACATGTGGGTGGTGATGAGGTACACACCACGGGAAGAAATTCAGGGAAATCTCCCCTTGAACTCCAGTTGATCTGGCTCAATCGAGTCAGTGAGTATGCTGCGCAAAAAGGATTGACTCCTATTTTCTGGGATGACATGCCCCTTAAAAATGCGGAAGTCTACAATTCTATCTATAACTCCAAGCTAACCAAAGCCCAAGTGGACAGCATCTGGACTGCGAATGAACCTAACCTGAATAAGTACATTGATCTATTTCCGAAAAATTGCGTCTACATGCGCTGGAACTATGACATGCCTGAGTCTCCTGGTAATAACCGTGCGATCCAGTGGTTTACCGACAACGGGCTGAAAGTCATGGGGGCTACTGCAGGGCAAACTCGCTGGAACCTCATGCCGCAAGACCAAAGCAATACGAATAACATCCGGGATTTTGCCCTGATTTCCATCCGAAATAAAGCCGACGGATTGCTCCTGACGCTTTGGGATGATGATTCTCCACATTTTGAATTGTATCAGAGAGGAATAGCTCAATTTGCGGAGTATACCTGGTCTGGCAAAAGACGATTTGAAGAGGAAATTCATGCCGCTTACCGCCATCGCGCTTACGGTCCGGCCTTGGATTCATCTGCTTATGAATTTATCAACTTGCTCGAAGGTCCGGTGGCGGACTGGAAGGGAATGCTGTTGCAACCTAAGAAAGACCGAAATCGCCTTCGAAACCTCGAGAATCCCCTGGAAGAGGCAGTGCTTGCTTTGCCTAAAGCAGATTCGATAGGCTCTTGGACTCAGGCAAATCAGGAGCGTATCCAAAGGGCAGCCTCAAATCTTGCTCGGGTAGATAGTGTATTGCAGCGGATCGGAGAGGTGAAAAAGCTTGCTAAGCGAAACCTTCATCAGCTCGAAGTGTATGAGCAGGTTGCCCAAGTAGTGCAGTTTTCCAACCGTGCGATCATCACCCTCGCAGAACTGGATGAACCGAGTGGAGAAAAGCGAGAGGTAGCCAAATCCAAGGTAAAACAAATGGAAAGCGAGTGGGCCTCCATTCAGTCCAAAGTCGAAGAAGTCTATGGGAAAACCCGACAGCTCAACAAACCTGCCGGCTACATCCTCGACCAGGACCACCACCATCACCTGGCTAACCAAGCCCTGAAATTCAGCGATTGGCAGTTTTACGTGGAGGGATTGTTTTTGGAGAAGGTGAAGAAGGAGATCAAGTAAGTATTAGACCTTCCGGGTTTTATAGGTCCTCGGGATTTGTTATCTCGAGGACTAGTTTTAGGATTTATAATTCCTACTTTTTTAATCAAGGTCCGAATTCAGTTTAAAAATGTTAAAACAATACTTCTGGAAGAATCTGCGTTTTCTAATTTTCCAGAACATAATAAACAGCGTCACTGGTATAATTTTTTGTCCCTTTAGGGACTATATATTGGTAGAAAGATAATCGATGAATGAATTCTGTGCCTTTAGGTACAGGATATGGCGATTAGATGGGTTTGAAAATATAACGTTGATCATATTCAACCTCATGAATTTTCAAAAGTTCTTCATATTCCTCCAGAAAGGATTTTTTCTTATGATGTTTCTCCTGATCCACTATGTATTTGACTACCCTTGGCAACTGACTTTTTGAATAGGAAAAGGCTCCATAACCAGATTGCCAGGAAAACTTCCCATTCACAAATCGCTTGTTATTAATCCATTTGGATGAATCTTCTTTGACCATTTGGATCAAATCTGCAAGAGATTGAGTCGGTCGGAACCCAAATAATAGGTGAATATGATCAGGCATGCCGTTGATTTGCAAAACCTTGTGTTCATTTTTATGAACTATTCCTGTGATGTATTTATATAATTCATCCTTCCAATTAGATTGAATAAGTGAAATGCGGTTTTGGACTGCAAAAACTGTTTGTACGTGGATCTGAGTATAGGTATTTGCCATATTCAAAAAATATATCCCGTACCTAAAGGCACGGTGGGTTGACGTTCTTGATTTCTTTTCTACCAATATTATGTCCCTAAAGGGACTTAATTATTGACTTCCTTGATGTTTTTCAATTGCTCATTGAAATTCTTGGTTTCAGGAAAATCTAAAGTTTTTTTGAGTATTACAATTCCTGGAAAAACCGTCACTCATTAAAAAACGGCCGCATCTCCTCATGAATCTCTTCCCGTAGGGTTTTTAGCTTGAGGGCGTACTCTTGCAATTTCTTTTCCTGATCGGTTTTGGGTACCCAAGGCTTTACTTTTTTGGGATTGCCCTTTTCATCTACTGCCACAAAAATGATGATGCAGTGGGTCTTTTTCTCAAACTTCTTTTGCTCAAAATTCCTCGAATACACTTCCACCATGATGTGGATGCTCGAGCTGCCGGTATAAATGACCTGAGAATCAATCTTGATCACCTCGCCGATCCCGATGGGTTTGTAGAATCGGATACCCCCCACATAAACTGTCACGCAGTAGCTTTCAGCCCAGGTACGGGCACAGGTGTAGGCTGCCTGATCGATCCATTTCATCACGGTGCCACCATGAACTTTCCCGCCGAAATTGACATCGCCGGGTTCGCTGATAAACTGAAAAGAGGTTTTGTGAGTAGGCATAAAAGAAGAATTAGAATAGGTTAGGGTTTGGCTTTCACGACAATTTCTTTCCCGTCGGTGCCTGCGTAAAATACCACGATTTCGGCGGGAAGATCCCCTTCATTTTTTCCATAATGGATCAAATCCACCACCTCGATAATTGGATCGCCTGCCTTCATGTGGAGGGTATTTCCCTTTTCATCCACTACAGTGAGTTCACCTTTAAGCAAAATGCCCGCATTGATGACAGGGTGGTAATGCTTGGGCAGTTCGGAATGTGGAGGAATGGTGACTTTGACGATCGAGATTTTAGGTTTTCCCTCGGGATAGGCAGGGAGCGAATCTCCATTCCAAGAGAGGTAAGATTCGATGAGTTTTTCTGAGGTGGGGGCTTGGGATACGGGTTCTTTTCCTCAGGAAGCAAAAAGAAGGAGCAGGCATCCTGCAAGGTAGGTTTTCATAGGTTTAGAGAAAGGCAATCAAGGAGAATAGGGCGGTTGCAAACATGACTCCATAGCCCAAGTAAAGGTGGCGGCGCAGGGCAGGACTGCCGGCATAGATTCCTATGCCCATCTTCACCAGTGTATTGGACACCGAAGCGATCAAAACCGCCATGGCGGCAGTGCTCAGATCAAGTTTGAATCCTGCCAACTTGGAAGCCGAGATGGTGATGGCATCAATGTCCGAAATACCGGCAATGGCGCTGGAAATCAGCGTTCCACTTTGCCCCAGATTTTCATGGGCATAGGTTACCAATAGAATGATGAGGGTGTAAATAATTCCAAAAACCAATGCGCTTTTCAGATCCAATGGTTTTTTAAGCGGAAGATCAGTATCGGTGATTTCTTGGGATTTCTTTTGTTGATAAAGGAAAAAAGTAACTCCTGCCGCACTCACAAAAACCAAGGTGATGGGTAGGGCAAGTTTTAGAAATAGAGTTTGGTTGAAAATGAAGGTCCAAATCAGCACCCGAACAAACATGATCGAAGAGGCAGCCAAAATTGCCGTGGCGCATTGGGCAGATAGCGAGGGAGCATCTTTGCTTTTCTTCGAAAAAATCCAAGTCACGGCGGTACTGGAAACCAATCCGCCCACTATTCCACTCAACAGGATGCCCCGATTGGCGCCGAGAAATTTGGTTAGGATGTGTCCTGCAAGACCTAATCCGGAAGTCAAAATGACTACCCAACCGATTTCTCTTGGGTTGACTACGTCATAAGGTGGATAGCCATACGTTTCATCCGGCAAAAAGGGTAACACCAGCAAAGCAAGGGTAACAAAAAGTAGAAAGTCATAAAGCTCTTCAGGTGTGATTTTGCCGACGATGGCTTTGATCCGAAACTTGGATGAAAGCACTACCACCAAAATCACGGTGACAAAGAGTGAGATTTCGATCAGGCCATTCAGTACCAGAGTGCCCAGAATAAAAGCAAAAAGCGAGGTAATCTCCGTGGTCAGTCCACTGTCCCCCTTTTTTGCAGTGATCCAATAGGAAGCGGCATTCAGGATAATCACACCGAGTAATAGGGCGCCATAGACCCAAGGAGCCAAGAGATGGTAAAAAATTCCGCCCGTAAATCCCAAAAGCACCAAGATGATGAAGGTTCGGACACCAGAAAATCCGGAAGAATTCTCCTTCATGGCACTAAACTGACGCTCCAGCCCAATCACGGCGCCGATACCGATGGCTACGGCAATCCGAACCAGAAAGTCCCATTGGGAAAGGCTAAAGCCGTTTTGATCTATCAGTAATTGATCCAAGCTTTTTTCTTTTTGTGAATTAGATGAGGTTTAATCCTCCAGGAGGAAAAATTGGACTTCGAGAAAAAGCTTCTTTTTCTTTGACTCAGTTCCTATTTCGGTGTTCAATTCGCGCAACATACCGCCGAGTCTCAGCTTTTTCTCAGGCAAATCTGCTATTTCCTTGGGATGCCCGATGAGGATCGTTTCATGGGTGTATTCTGAGTGAAGTTCGTAGATGACATAGGCTTGTTTGACCGGAACCAGTGCAAAACTTCCCTCTGCACCTATGAGCACAGGCACCACGAGTTCTTCCACATTTTCTTCCGGTTCGGCGATCTTTTTGGGAGTGCCTACCATCGTGACGCTTAGACCTGGTTTGCCCTTTTCAATCATTTGAAGGATGGTGATGTGCACAGGGTGGTATTTTTCATACAATCCAAAGAGCTCTCCGTCCAGGCGGGCTAGGATTTTTTCCCTGCTGTGATTGTCCATTTTGCTGATCGAGAGCACCAGGAATAAGATGAGCTTTTGGGTGTCGTTGTCAGTTTCAGCGATGAGTTCGAGTTCCTCGGGAGATACCACGCCGTCTTTGGCATGGCTGAAGAGATTGTAAAAATGAGCGCCATTGTCAAACCTCGAAATGGCCTCCTGAAAGGATGTAAAAGGATGGATTTCTTTCATCTGTTTATAATTTGATTTTTAACGGTCAGACCTGCCTACCGCAGGCAGGTAGCCTGTCCCGATCTTTTATCGGGAGAATGCCCTGGATAATAATTCCCCTGTGTGATACATTTTCTCATGGGCATTTCATGGGTTTATTTGGGTTGCTGGGTGTAATCTACAGGTAGACTCAAGGTAAGCAGAAACGAGGAGTGTTTTAGTAGTCGAGGGTCGGAAAATATGGCTTTGGATAATTAATGTTGGGGGGAAAGGCTTTTTTGAAGATCTCTGAAAAACGAAGTATGTGACTTTTTTTCTTTGCGACTTTCTGTCTTAGCGAGAGAACTTTTTGAAAAATCAGGTTTAACTGGTCTGGGGTTGTTTCCATTGCGCTGGATCCGAATTTCTTTTCTTTTGCGACTTCAGGTGTCCAGCGCTGATGGCTGCTTTAAATGTTTTTCTACCAAGATTTTGCTCCTACGGAGCAAGGTCCCACGTCATTGCGAGAAGGGAGGCACGACCGACGAAGCAATCTTTTATGGAATATTACTCTATCGAAGGATTCTTTTCCATTGCGCTGGATCCGAATTTCTTTTCTTTTGCGACTTCAGGTGTCCAGCGCTGATGGCTGCTTTAAATGTTTTTCTACCAAGATTTTGCTCCTACGGAGCAAGGTCCCACCTTATCGGTAGAAGGGAGGCACGACCGACGAAGCAATCTTTCATGGAGTATTACTCTATCGAAGGATTCTTTTCCATTGCGCTGGATCCGGATTTCTTTTCTTTTGCAACTTCACGCGTCCAGCGTTGGTGGCTGCTTTTAAATCTTTTTCTACCAAGATTTTGCTCCTACGGAGCAAGGACCACGTCATTGCGAGAAGGGAGGCACGACCGACGAAGCAATCTTTTATGGAATATTACTCTATCGAAGGATTCTTTTCCATTGCGCTGGATCAGAATCTCTTTTCCTTAGCGACTTCACGTGTCCAGCGCTGGTGGCTGCTTTTAAATCTTTTTCTACCAAGATTTTGCTCCTACGGAGCAATTCTCCTTATCACAAAATCAACCTATGTGTTTGCTATGAGATCATTGGGGTTTAGAATTTCAATTCCAGTGATCTTGCTTTTTCTCTTTTTGACGAAAAGCAGTCTGAAGACTGCATACAAAAAGGTCCAAGGCTGAAGACTTGAACCAAAAATGGAATGGAATTCTTGGCGTCCTCTGCGTCTCCGCGGTGAATTTGAAGTCTGAAGCCTGCCTACCGGACAGGCAGGACTGCATACAAAAAGGTCCAAGCCTGCCTGCTGCAGGCAGGTCTGAAGACTTGAACCAATCAGGGGATCGAAAGCAACCTTTTCCAAAGTTCAAAACTTTGGAAAAGGTCTAAGTGTACGATTACTTCAGATTCGCTTTGAAAAACGCGATCGTCTTTTCCCAAGCGGCCTTTGCAGCAGCTTCGTCGTAGCGAGGCGTCGTATTGTTGTGGAAACCGTGATTTACCCCTGGATAGTTGATCATCTCATACTTCTTGCCATGGGCTTTTAGTGCTTCCTCGTAGGCCGGCCAACCTGCATTCACACGCTCGTCGAGTTCGGCGTAGATGACCAATAGCGGAGCTTTGATTTTCGGCACATCTTCTACTGCGGGCTGTCCGCCATAAAAAGGTACCGCAGCTTTCAAGTCGGGAATCCTTACCGCCATGGCATTGGAGATCCAGCCTCCGAAGCAAAAGCCGACTACGCCTACTTTGCCATTGCAATCCGGGTGATTTTTCAGGTATTCGTAGGCCGCGATAAAGTCCTCGAGCATTTCATCGCGATTTCGTTTGGCCTGCATGGTTCGGCCTTCATCATCATTTCCGGGATAGCCCCCAAGCGGGGTCAATGCATCAGGAGCAATGGAAATAAAGCCATCCACTGCACATCTTCGCCCTACGTCTTCGATGTAAGGATTGAGCCCACGGTTTTCATGAACGACCACTACGCCAGGGAATTTTCCCTTTCCGGTAGGCTTGGAAAGCAAGGCTTTGATTTGTCCTCCTCCTTTTGGGGAGTCATACATCACGTAGTCCGAACTCTGCATGCGCTCATCAGTTGGTTCGATGGTGCGGGTATTCACATAGTCAGGCATCATGCTGCTCATCAATGCCGTGACGGTGATGCCTCCGACGGCATAGGCTGATAATTTTTCCACAAAAGTCCTGCGGTCCAGCTTGTTGTGGCAGTAGTAGTCGTAGAGGTCAAAAGCTTCCTGAGGAATATCCTCTTTGCGTAGTTTTTCCATGATGTGGTTTTGGTTAAGTGTCTATAAGTTATTCAAAATCAAGGAAGGGAAAGCCAAAAAATCAAATATTGGTCAAAAAACTAGGAGAGTGGATTGAATTACTGTATCAAAACCGGAGATAAACTTTTCCAAAGTTTCAAACTTTGGAAAAGGTGGGCTAGAGTATCCGTTTTCGTTTAAACCACAGGTAGATGATCAGCGAAATGGCAGCCATGATGCCAAGTGTTAAAAAATAGCCCATTTCCCATTTGAGTTCGGGCATGTGCTCAAAGTTCATCCCGTAGATCCCTACCACAAATGTCAGAGGCAAAAAGAAGGCTGAAAAAATGGTGAGCAATTTCATCACATCGCTGCTTTTTTGGGAATTGACCGAGAGGTAAGTGTGGAGCAAGTTGTTGGCATTTTCCAAGACTTCGTCGTAATTCAAAATCAAACTCACCAGCTGGTCTTTGATGTCCTGCAAGGCTGTTTTGGATGGTTCGTCCACGACAATCTGCTGGATGACCTGTTGGAAGAGGTGCAGGAGTTTTTTGGTGATTCTGGCCTGTGACTTTAAAAAGTACAGGTCCTTCAGAGAAACTCTGGTGTAGTCCTTCAGGAAAATGATTTTCTCAATTCCGGTAATTTTCTCGTCCAAGTCTTGAAGAGGGTGTTCGTAGGTCTGCACCATTTTGTGAATCAGATGCAGCAGGATCTCCTCCGGGGTTTGGTACGCTTTGTTGATCGATTCCAAAAAGTCGAATGGTTTGCGATGGATCGTAATGAGCTTCTGATCATTGTAGAAAAAGGCAATCTTATTGGAGAGCTCATTGATAGTGGTGGCGCCCTGATGAATGGAGGAGGTAAAGGCCCTTAAAATAAGGAAGTTGTAGGTGGGTTGCTTTTCAAACTTAGGCAAGTGACCTGCCTCCAAACTGTCCTTGATTTGGAAGAAGTCCAGTTGATTTTCTTCGGCGATTTGATCCAAACTTGCCTTGCTGGGGTGGCAGATGTCGATCCAAACAAACTTCTCGTACTGAACTTTATGCTGATGGCTAGTGCTCATGGATGGTCTTTTGTAATCCCAGGTAACAGGGTTGATTCAAATTTAACTTTTTCAAAATTGAAACTTTGGAAAAGTTGACTGATGAAAGTGGAATTACAAACCCCCTAACTGGATTTAAGAATTGCTTACAGGGAGGATCAGAATCCCTTCATTTTTTCCTTGCCCATAAATAAAAGGAGCAACTACTTGGCATCTGCTGATCAAAAGGTGCTTGGAAATAGGTCATTTGCCTTATTTCGCCTGGTGATGAGGAAAGTAATTTTGAGGAAACTTTTACTGTCTTTTTCTATGAAATCTACTTACCTCTCCCTAATTCTCCTCTTGTGGCTTGGATTTCTTTCTTCCTGCGGAGAAAGCAACGACGACCCTATCGCTCCTGTGGACACCTTTGAATCGGGACTGACTGGCATGCTCAACGGCCAAACCCTCTCGGTCAATTCGGCAGGTATCCAGTCTGCCTTGTTTATTGACGCCGGAGAGTCCTTTGGGGCTCTGGAAATCGGCGCACAGCTACCCAACTCGGAGCGGCTGACTTTCTTTGTACAGGAAGCTAAACCAGGACAAATCTCCCTGACCCAGGCCTTTCCTGCGGTGATGGGCGCACATTCTACCGGACTCCGAACGAATGCCCCTGAAGAAAAAGCAGATGGGGCCAGACTGCAGTCTTTGCCCTCAAGTTTTGTGAAGTACCTGTCAAGCAATCAGACCTATTTTGCTATCGCAGGTACGCTGACTTTGAAGTTGGAAGGAAAAAATCTGACCCTCACTTGGGAGATCAGCTTCAAAGATAAAAACGGTAACACCTTTACTTCCACAGGAACGGTCAAAGTCAAAAACTTTGACTCGATCAAAAAGGCCAAATCCGAAATCAATCCTCCTACCTCCAACCTCAGCATTGCGACCTTGACTCCGGATTATGTAAAGGCAGGAGATGAAGTCACCCTTACCGGCACTGGCTTCAGCGCACTCAAAAGTGAAAATACCGTCACCTTGGGCACTGCGCCGGTGACCATCGTGGAGGCGACGGCCACCTCGCTGAAGGTGACCGTGCCCCAAAATGCCGTCCATGGTAAGTTTAAGGTTGCGGTACTGAGTGCTACGGCGGAGTCAGGAGAGTTTTTCTTTGCTCCCATCCTTACAGGCTTGGACAAGACAGCCGCACAAGTTGGGCAAACAGTTGTGATCCAGGGCAATCACTTTGATGCAGATAAGTCCAAACTACAAGTGAAGTTGGGCGAACAGGTTCTCCCTATTCAGGCTTCTACCTATACTGCGATTACCGTAGAAATACCGCAGGGAACCAAAACCGGCAAAATCTCCGTAGCCAGAGTGGGCAAAGCAGCTGTCCTAGGTCCCGAACTCACCATTGAGGTGCCTGGACCGGTCACCACGGGTCCTCCGATCAATGAGATCTTTGAGGTGGTCTCCGGTAACCTTACTTTCGAAGAGATCTTCACCAACAACTCTCAGTATGGTTCGGTTTGGCACCTATTTATGGATCAGAAGAAAAATTTTCTCTACGCAGTCACGGCCGATTACCTCCTTCAAATCAACCTGAGCAACCGTGCGGTCAAGGTAATTGCCGGTCCGGAAAGCTTGGTATTTAAGCGGGATATCAATGGACTTGCAAAAATCCCCACAACACCGCCTGCATTTTTTGCAGCTGCAGACGGCATGATCTATGGCTATCGCAGTGGCTTTGCCGCTATCCTCAGTACGAGTAATGTATTTAAAATCAATCCCGAAACCGGGGTGGTCACCTCCATTGGGTCGGTGAAAGTAGACAGCGGGGCCTCTATGGCGTCGATGTTTGTCGATGGGGCAGGCAACCTGTATTTCAATGAATTTGCGAATGGTTACCGGGTCAACTCCTATGATGCTTCCATGCAAAACAAAAAAGAGTTGATCCCCTCGATCACCGGCGAAATGGTCTCAGGATTTATCCAAACAGGAGACAATTCCTTCCGAGTATCGAGAGGTCTTTTGATCAGTGGCACGCTCAACAAGTACCTCTACCACGATGTCAATGCCAATCAGGCCAGTGCAGCCAGTGACTGGACACCAGCCCTCGGCAATCTCAGGCCTTCAGTGGCACATTCCACGCCGCTGATGATCGGATTGGCATACACCCAAGGTAACTTCTACGGCTTTGCCACGGCGATCCAAAACAGCGATGACCGACCTTACGCCAACTATCCCAAGTTGATTTACACCATCGGAGTACAGGCAGGCGGTCAGGGCAATTTTGTGAAAAAAGGAGAGTTTACGATCATCCAAAAGTTTGTGTTTGGTTCCGAACCTAGGTATATGCGTGCCTACCCACAATCTTCTTATCGCAACGCTTTTGCGACGGACGCAGAAGGAAATGCCTACATTCTACTGACCAGCCCACTGAATCCCAGTACAGGAACAGAAATTGTCACCGGTTTGGGAGGAATCTATCGGGTGAAATTGTAAGTTTTCCACCTGCTTGGCCAGCCGCCGATCAAGGCCTGTTCAGCTTAGTCCATCCACTTGCTGAGGGTTTTGTTTGGCGGTTTTTGGTTTGTCAGGGTAGATGTGTTTGAAAAGCCAAGAGACAAATCTCGAGGCAGGCCAACTTTTCCAAAGTTTAGAACTTTGGAAAAGTTTACCTCTCTGCGTCACTGCCTACTGCAGGTCAAAAAGACTTGAACTAATAGGTCAGGACTTTATTCAAGTTAGTCCAAGGCAATGACTTTCGTTTGGGGACGTCAGGAAAGACCCTGAAAGGGTTAAACTTTGAATAGCCCAGGGTTTTGGTTCGACAGGCTCACCAACCCCAACCCTGGGATTTAGAAATTGTGCGAGAACTCCAGCGCTGGTGTAGGATCATCGTTTGGAAAGATCAGCTCGATACCAGCGCAATAGAAATAAAAAGTAAATCTGGGCAGTCTGAAGACTGCATATAGGTGGTCCAAGCCTGCCTGTTGCAGGCAGGTCTGAAGACTTGAACCAGTCGGGAGTATGGTTTTTTCACGCAAAGTCGCTCAAGTCGCAAAGGGTTTTCACTTTGCGACCTTGCGACTTGGCAAGAAATCACCTTCAACCAAAGTGGACTTCCAAATTCCCAGCTAGGGCTTCCCGATTTCAAATCGGGAAGAGCATGGGAAATACTAGTTTCAAATACAAGCAGTCTGAAGACTGCATACAGGTGGTCCAAGCCTGCCTGGAGCAGGCAGGTCTGAAGACTTGAACCCATTTTGTCTAAATAACCTCTGCGCCCTCCGCGCCATCGCGGTGAATTTATAAAATCCCTCCGATTGCCGTCGATACGGCCTTGGTCAGCACATCGATCGCCGCATTGGCAGCCTTTTGGGCGATGGCTTTGGTGATGACTACCACGGCGTGGAGCTCGGCTTCGAGGATCAGTTTCTCATCGTTTAGCCTGGATTCGAATTTCTCTTGGGTCAAATCTCCCGTCAGTCGCAGTTCGGCGATCAGCGCCAAGCGTTCTTTTCGATTGGTCAGAAACTGGCTTGTGGCGGATTTGGCATCCGTCCAGTTTTCGGCGACAGTGTCTTTTACAGCACCCGACATTTGGGCGATTACTTCGTTGATGTCAAATTTCATGGCGTTTGGGTAGGGGTGGTGGTGACGATTTCTTTGGCTTTTTCGGCCACTTGCATGGCAAAGAGTAGGTCACCGAGGGTTTTTCGGTTGAGTTTGATCAGGCCATCGCTGAGCGTATTGTCAGTTCGGTGTTCCTCCTTGTACTTGGTCCAGAGCTGTAGGGTGATCTCACAGATCCGAACCGAGTGGGTATTCAGCGGGCGGATTTTGTTCTTGTTGAGCAAGGAGACGAGCTCCACCTCGATGTCCACATACTGCTCGGCAAAGTGGGCGTAGGCTCTACCTCCCTCTTGCGGGGTAGAGGTTTCGAGCATCAGGAGGTAGAATTTATCCACCGCCTTGGTGGTGTAGTCGATCTGCTCGAGGATGGCCGAATCAGCTGGAGGGATCAGGGCTACCTTGCAGGAACTGAAAAACAACAGCAGCACCATCAAGGGTGCCACGCTGCGAATGCGTAAGTGATTCATCGTGTTTTGGATATGGTTAAAAATCAGTGAACTCGAAACAGTAAGCGAAAATGGAATGTAGGAAATTTTGGGGGTAAAAAAGGTAAGAGGTGGGTAAAAAACTGTTTGATTTCCAATTACAAATTGGTTTTTATAATAGGGTGGAATTACAAATTCCACACAGCACTTATCTGAACTTCAAAGAAGGAAGGGAGAGGCTACGCTCAGAGGGGGGGGTGATTGTACTTTAAGAAAGAGGATTAAATTTTCACTGACTTTTCGTTCGCTTCAAATTCCTTGAGCGTTTTTCCATCTTTTGTTTTCCACTCAGTCAGCCCGTTTGCACTTCTTCCCATAACCATGATTGCTGCGGTGGATGGACTGCCGAAAATGTAATCATCCACAAATTCAAGGTATTCGCCTTTATCAGCAAGAACTCCTTCATCGATAAGCTTCTGTCTCAATTTCATAAAACTTGGACTCATGGAGTTGACCACAGTTGCGGCGGCTTTTGAGCCTTTGAATACCACAAATCCATCTGAACTTTGCTCTCCTTGGCCGTCTGCACTTCGTGCAGCTTTGATGAAAAATGTAGCCTGTTTTTGCTTTGCTTTAAACTCTCTTTTCTCATCAAATACTTTGTGCCCCAGGGTGTTTACCAGAAGCTTGATGTATTCAATGAATTCTTCCATTTCTGCTCGGTCAGATTCGGAAATGGAGGATTGGGTTGGAACAATCGAGTTGTCGATCTTGTAGCGATTAGCTGATTTCGCAATGTCGTGAAGCCTGTTTTCAAGGTATTTGATGTGTGCTTTATTCAGGTTTTCATCTTTGCTGATGAAGACAATTGCTTCATTCCAAAAGTCTTTGGAAGTCAATTGTTGATTAAGTCTTCTCAGGATTGATTCTGCTTCACCTATGTAAACCTGATCTTTGCCATCGTCATCCTTTCCAAACAAAAGGTAAACTCCTGTACTGGTTAAATCTTCTCGGTCTGAACAATCTTTTATTTTAATTCTAGGGATTTTGTATGCCTTTCCAGACCAGTTGGAAAGCTCACAACTCATCCGCCCATTTGGCTCACCATCAATTAGAAATATCTTAATTGTCTTTCCGAATTTCATGATTTGGTTTTTGGATAATCGGGTAGTTTGTTGATGGTGAAGATACTATTCTTAGCACAATGACGAATTACAAATTCGTTAGCATATGAGGGTGAAGTTTCAAACTTCACCCAGCACTTATCTGAACTTCAATGTTTGAGAGGAGAAACTACGCTCAGTGGGGTATCCACATGAGGATGAAAAGAAAAGTGTGCGGTCTCATTTTATTAGGAGTTAATTTTTTCAAGGTCTAGCCCTCAGTTAAAAATAGGAAATTGTTTTTAGTTTAAAACTATGAAATTCTAATGAATAGAAGGCTGAAGTTACAAACTTCACCCAGCTCTTTTCTGAACTTCAATGATTGAGAGGAGAAACTACGCTCAGTGGGGTATCTGTTTTGCGCTAAAACCCCCATTGCGGCCAAACGCGTGTTGGCAGCAGTTTTTATCTTTTATAGTGCTCTTTCAGGTAGGTGACAACTGATTTTGCACTTATTTTTAAAGCTAGATTATTTCTAGTTTCAGCATCTATTTTATGATTAGAATTGTCGCCATAGTCTGAAACACCTTTCATTGAAACAAATAAAGGATTACTGTCTTTGTTGGTGTTTGTTGATGCGAAATACACTCCATGAGTTTCCATGTCCATCGCTTTTACTCCATGGTATGAATCATTAATATCTCTCATTTTTTCATCACTTCTCATCAGTGTACTGCCTGTTACCATTAATCCTAATTGACAATTTGGTTTTCTTTTTAGTCCTTCAGGAATATTTAAAGAATCAACAACACCTAAAAATGATTGACTTGTAGAAAAAATAGTTAGTCTTCCTTTTAGATTTTTGTTAATTGATTCTGCAGATTGCATAAATTTCTTTTTTGAGACCTGCCCTTCTTTTTCAATTTCTACAACATTTCCATAATTAATAGTTTTTTCGGCTATAATCAAATCACCAATTTGCACAACATTTTTATTTCCTGCACATATTCCACACATTATTACCATGTCTGGGGAAAAAAGTGAAATTGCTTTTGTAGTGCTGTTAACCGCAGACTCAATTCCCATTCCATTCGGATAGGGTAAAATTATCTTTAGATATCCTTTTGGACCTTTTAGTTTTGTCTCATAGTATATATTTGAATCATTGGCTTCTATATCAATTTCAGAAATATCATCCAATTCTGATTTTATTGATTCAAATTCTTGTGGTGTTGCCGTCATTATAACGACATCAACCGAATTATGACTTATTATTGAATTTTTTGGGACAAAGACTGATTTGTTTTCTGCTGAAAATTCATTCGCACGAGAAATAAGACTTATTACCAAATCAATCATAGGATTAACTTAATAAGTGTTTCTTTAGGGATTCAAAGAATTTATCATAAACCATTTCATCTGTAGTTTCTGGAACGGTTAATTGAATATTTAGATTTATGGTTAATCCTCCTTTGGTTTCCTTGAATTGTTTAGAAAGTTGATTGCCAAAATCAAGACTTTCAGAATTAAGATTCCCCTCAGATTTTTTTACTGAAGAATTAGTGACAGGTGCCTTCTCTGTCTTCGGTTCAACCAAGTCACTAGTCTCTGGATCTGTAAATTCAGCATAATCAGCTAAATTTCTGAATGTGTTTACAGTGTGACTTAAGGCCAAAGCTCCTGCTGTAGTTTTCGTAGTGAAAAAATGGGAAAGCTCATCTTTGTCAAGTGTATTTGCGTTTGGATAAATTTGAAATAGTTCTGAATAGGCATCTCTGATCGCATCTCCAAGAACCGCTTTTCCAGTTTTATTTGAACGAAATTTTAACCACAGATCGGTTGGTATTCCATCCTTGTCCGCAAAACCAAGGAATTTTAGTATTGGAATCATTTTTTGTTCAGATGGCTTTGTGAAACCAATGGATGCCATCCATTTTGCATCTAATTTGGCAGGCTGTCCAACAGTTTGAATTTTAGCAAGAATCTTTTGAATTGTTCCGGTTGCTGTAGAGTAAGGGTAATTCATATTGATATATTTAGTTATTTAAATTGCTGCCAACTTGTTTATTTATTCACCTTTGGCTCTCATGCACCCCCAATACTAGACCCCAATGTGCACCTTGTGGATTTTTTAAGATTTTGGTGTTCTAATTGAATTTCCTGTGTTGGTTTTGAAAAATCTCTGGGTTTACCCTTTGGGTCATTTGGATAGGATGAGCACTTTGACTCAGTAGTTTTCGATGCATGGTTTGATAAAAGTTAGAATGAAAAATTGCCGCTGGGTTCCTTCCCTGATGGCGATTTGAAAATAAAAAGTAATTTTCTGATAATAAAACGCTAGTTGAGGAATCGACTAAAATTTTCAATTTTTTTTCTTTCGCTCATGCAGGATCCCATATACGGCTGCTGCAAAGACAAGCACATAGAGCGTGGTTAGTGCAGGCTGTTTTACGGTCAGGGTGGAGAATTGGACATTGCGCAAGGCCGCGCTGCCGACGATCAGGGCGATGATCGTGAAGAAGAAGTTGATTCCTTTTTTAGGTTCCATAGGTTAGCGAGTAGGGTGGATGCGGGGTTAGGATCTTACCCCGCGGGTTGAAGTACTTCAAGGTTTTTCGAAGCGTGTACAGCTCGGTGATCAGGGCTTTAGTTCCTGGATTGGCGTTCGACGGCTACTGCTTTTTGGCCAAGCTTTTCTACCAGGGAAGGAGACAGTCTGCCGATTAGCCAAGCCACCCGTGCTCGACCCGGAAGGACGATGATGCCTTTGTTTTTTTCTACGGCATCCAGTGCCTCGCTGGCGCATTTGTCCACGGGGTAGGGAGGACCGGCCAGTGCAGTCAGGAAGCGACGGAGGTTGGGTGACCACTTGATCCCGAATTGACTGGGGTTTTCACTGTCCAAGATGGGAGTTTCAATGGCGGCGGGACATAGGGCACTGACCTTTACCCCACGCGGGGCGGCTTCCATCCGTAGGCTGGTGCTCAGTCCTACTACGGCATGCTTGGTCAGGGCATAGGGCGCCAAGAGTGGGGCAGGTCCCAATCCGGCGAGAGAGGCGACGTTGACGATGTGCCCGAAGCCCTGCTTGACCATGATGGGATAGGCTGCCAGTACGCCATGGAGTACGCCGTAGACATTGATGTCCACGATGTGTTGCCAGGCGGCGAGCGGGATCTCATCCGTCTCTCCCCCGATGCCGATGCCGGCATTGTTGAAGAGGTAGTCGAGTCGGCCCATTTCCCAGGTAAAGGAATCGATGCAATCCTTCACGGCTGCGGCATCCCTTACGTCCAGTTTTACGGCGCGGGCCTTGGGTCCGCAGGCTTCGGCGACTTGTTGGGCTGCTTCCAGATTAAGGTCTGTCACGCAGACTTTGGCTCCTCTCGAGGCCAGCTCGATCGCCAAGGCTCTTCCGATCCCTGACCCACCGCCGGTCACTACTGCCGTTTTGTTGGAAAATGTGCTCATGAGGTTCGTTTTATCACGGGTTAAGTACTTGAATCTAGGTGTTTTAATGGGTTTCTTCCGGTTATTTCTTACTGAAAAACAGCCCCAAGGTCAGGGTGGACAGGCCCTGCACGGGGATCAGGATGCTGTCGTAGCTTTTGAAGGATTTGATCAGGGGGATCTGCTCGGTCACGATGAGATTGGCATTGGCCTGCAGGTGCATGAAGGGCACCAAGAAAGCAGACAGAAAGATCAGCAGCAGGAAGAAATAGGACATGCCCAAGGCGAGGCGGAAGAAAAAGGCATCGATCTCCTGGGTGGCAGGTGGCTGGGTCACGGTGACGATCAGCACGCCGATCATCAGGGACAGGGGAGGCAGGATAAACTGAAACAGCCAAGACCATACTTCCCCCTCGCTGGGGCCGAAGCGTCCCATGCGAGCCACCACGAAATAGGTCACAAAAATGACCAGAGAGGCTACGATCCAGTGGGTGAGGAGTTTTTTTCGGGACTGGTAAAAATCTACTTTTTTCATGCTCAGTTAGCGGTTAGGTTGCGTAGGTTACGGGTTTTTTCAAGGTGCTGATTCACGGTGAGTCGCTTGCTTCGATCCAGGACGGGCACCTGTCCGATGTCACTTTGGAAGAAATGGTAGACGAGGATGGTGAGGGTTTTGTCTTTCAGTTTCATGTTTCGCAGGTCCTTGGGCAGGGTGGAGTAGCTGTTTTCCAGTAGTTTGGTAAAAAAGCCAAAGGAACCTTGCTCACTTCCCGTGCGGGCTTCTGCGGCGGAGACCACGCAGGCGATGATGCGGAAGTCGCTCTCGGTGGCGAAGAAGATCGAGCGAAACACTTGGTAGAGGGAGAAGCTGCCACTGGGATTGCCTCTCAGGTCCCATCGGGTGTCTTCGGGACTTACCGGGGAACCGTCTTTTTGGATGCGTTCGATGGCTGTGGTGACGGCAAAGCCGGGTTCGTGCAGGTAGAAGTAGTGCAGCCTACCCTGATAGCCGGCGGCTTCAAAGCTTTCGCGGATATGCTGGTCTACGTCGCCTAGGCGCTCGGTGGTAGGCAGGAAATCGGGGATGGCGATTTTGGAGGAGGGAAAAGGGGCGACCTTGGGGAAGTAGAATTTTTCAATGGATTTTTCTCCGGCGAGTCCTCTACTTGCACCAAGGACAAGTTCCACGCCCTGATCCTCCTCTGGTGGAAATTTTTCGAGTAGAAGTTTACTCAATTCATCAAGTTTTTCTTCAGTAAATTCTGTCCTGATAAACTCGTCTTTTGGGATATCACTTCTGAAAAATCCATATTGATTATCGTAATTAACGGGGTCTTGGATATTGAGCCGAACCCTCATTTTAGCCATTGAATTGTGCAATTCTGATTTGGATTGGACTGATTTGGCCACTTTGGCGATGTAATCCAGCTGAAGGTAGCTGCTGATTAGGTTTAGTCCATGAGCAATTTCGAAGTAAAGACTTCCTTGGGAATTAGTAAGTGCAGGGATTTTGTCACTTGGAAAGTCGCTGTTTTCCAGTATTTCAAAATTGAGAGACATCCCATAGATCCCTACTAAATATTGAAGCGAGTCGAATTGGTAGTCTCCTTGGTTTTTGGCTTTGAAGTAAAGGCGCTTAAAATCCGGGTAGAGGTCCAGATTGACTTGCTTATTAAGGGAATCTTTCAACGAGGAAATGCCTTTCGTGAGCAGTTCGAAGTTCTCTTTGGTGACCCCAATGAGTTGGTAATATTCATTCCCCTTCCAATCCGAGGGATTGGAGGATTTCCAAATTTCATTCACAAGAGAATTCGCCGAATCCAACTGTGCTTTCCATCGGAGAAGTTGGGTGCGGGTGAGGGATTTTCGATTGACGAAGGAGTGTTTTGTTTCCAGAAATTGGAGTTGGGCCTCGCTGAGGAGGAGTAAGACCTGATTTTCTTGCCGAAACTTTTGGTTGCTGATTCCCTTCAGTTCGCCGTCGAGGAAGGGCAAGATGCGAGATACCCGGTCCGAACTCAGCGAGTCGAAATATTCGACCGTCAGCGACAGGTTGATGTAAGACTGTGCCAGTGTGAGGGAGTCGTTGGCTTGGACACGCACTAGGCAAGAGAAAAAGAGAAGCAGAGAAAAAGCGATTTTTTGCATGAGCTGGATGAGCTAAAAGTGGATGAAGAATACTTGAATTCTAATCTATTGAGAATTTTTAAAATTCAGAATGGGGTGAAGGAGCTTGAACTGCCTGTACTTCAGGTGTTTTTGGAGAAGAAAAGTCGCTTTTGAGGCGAATTAGGCGGGTTTTTGGCTTTGTTTAGTGAAAAATTAAATCACATTTTATTTTGAAAAAATGCTTTTTGTTTCTGTCTTCAAGGGTGAGGGGGAGACTTTTATTTCACCGCAGAGGCGCAGAGAACGCGGAGGAAATGGAGTTTTTAAGGCTCACCGCAGAGGCGCCAAGAACGCGGAGGGAAAAGAAAGTTCCTATTGAAATATTCACTAAATCGGTCCTAAGAAAGATCTTCTCTGCGTCCTCTGCGACTCCTCGGTGATTTTTTTGGAGCTGGCTGAAGACTGCATACAGAAAAGTCAAAGTCTGAAGACTTGAACTATCTAGGGACTTTTATTTCACCGCAGAGGCGCAGAGAACGCGGAGATTTTTAACTTTTCCAAAGTTCCAAACTTTGGAAAAGTTTGAAAGTCTACCTTAAACCTCTAAAAATGGGATTTAATACACTCCTTTTCCTCCGCGTCTTTGCGGTGAATAATTTATATGAAACACTAGCCGATTTTGACCGAGGTCATCGTCAGGGATCCCGCCAGGGCTTGGTCATTAAACAGGCTCACCGATTCATCCCCTTCTTTTAGCGCCAAGGAATACAGCAAGGGCAGGTAGTGCTCAGGTGTGGGAATTGCCAAGTCCCAAGCTCTTCCCTGAGATCGGAAATTGATCAGGGTCTGATGGTCGCCGTTTAGGATGCTTGCGTTCATCTGTTCACGCGCCTCCAGTGCCCAGTCAAATCCGAAGGTCTCGTTGAGCCGACTCCATTCCACCATGCGCAGGTTGTGGACCATATTGCCGCTGCCGATGATCAGCACGCCTTTTTCCCGCAGGGACTTGATCTCTCTCGCCAGTTCATAGTGGTACTGGGCTGGCTTGCTGTAGTCGATGCTCAGTTGGATCACGGGGATGTTGGCCGCCGGATAGAGGTGTTTGATCACACTCCAGGCGCCATGGTCGAGGCCCCACTTGTCATCCAAGTGTACCTCCGTTTGGGTGATCAGGGCTTGGGTTTCTCGTGCCAGTTCGGGGCTGCCGGGTGCAGGGTATTGCACATCGAATAGCGCCTTGGGAAAACCTCCAAAGTCATGGATCGTGAGCGGATGGGCCATGGCGGTGACGAAGGTGCCCTTGGTCTCCCAATGCGCCGAAATGCAGAGGATCGCCTGAGGGGTAGGGATGTCCTGGGCTACTTTTCTGAATCCTGCTACAAATTCATTTTCCTCGATGGCATTCATCGGGCTGCCATGTCCCAGAAAAAGGACCGGCATCTTTTGGGTTTTTCCCAAAGGAGCAGTCAGGTTGGAGAGATGTTGAAGCTTCATGCCGGCTAAAGTTTAAAAGGGAGAGTGTCCTTGGCTAGAAAGTAAATCAAAACCGGGTGAAAAATGGTTCAAAAAAACCGGTTAGGTTTAGGGTGGATTTTTTGATTGCACCGCAGGGGCGCGGAGGAAAGTTGCGTTTTTAAGGCTCACCGCAAAGGCGCAGAGATCGCAGAGGAAAAGGTGTGGATTTAATCCATTTTCTATTTTGAATAGGGATAATTCCAACAGGTGCGATGATCTAAACTTTTCCAAAGTTCCAAACTTTGGAAAAGTTGACCTCTCTGCGCCCTTTGCGCCATTGCGGTGAATTTTTTTTGAGCTGTATGAAGACTGGATACAGAAAAATCCAAGCCTGCCTGCAGCAGGCAGGTCTTAAGACTTGAACTATCTGGGTTCTTAACTTTGGAAAAATTGACCTCTCTGCGTCCTTTGCGACTTTGCGGTGAAAAAAAATTACTCTTCCTTAGGTCTGTATTTCATTTGTAAACCCATCAGGAAATTGCGCAGAACCTGGTCTTTGCATTCCCGGTATTGGGCCTGAGTGGGATTGCGGAAAAAGGCGCTGAGCTCGTGCTTGCTGAGTCGGAATCCACGCAGGGCAAAGATGTCGAGCATGTCCTCATCCTTGTAGTTCAGCGCGATGCGGAGTTTGCGGAGGATCAGGTTGTTGTTGAGGGTCTTTTCGGGGACAGGCACTTCCTCACCTTTCAGTCCGCGATTCAGGATGATGAATCCGTTGAGAAAAGCCGCCAGGTCCTTGTCGTAGAGCTTTTTGAAGTCGGGATCGTCTTCCTTTTTGAGCCACAGGGCGACTTCCTCGAAGTATACGTTCATACCTCCCAAGGCAAAAATCTCAGCCATCTTGTGGTCGTGAAAATGAAAGGTATATCTCAGGGTCCGGAGGATGTCGTTATTGCTCATAGGGCAAAGATATCATTCGCCTTTAAACTCACCGCAGAGGCGCAGAGGTCGCAGAGGATATTTAAAGATTATTTTCAATTCGTTTTACCCCATCGATAAGCCTCGTGGAATTAAAATTTATTAGTAAGCCAAGCCGTAATTGTGTTAGTTTTAAATAAGTAAGAAGCTGTGCGGTATGAATGCCTTGTATACTACTCAACGCGGAGTAAATTTTGTTCACCGCAGAGGCGCAGGGAACGCAGAGAAATTATTGAGATTCGATTTTTAAAGACTTTTAAAATTTAGAATATTAACTAACTTGAAAACAGTTATTTAAACTCATTTTTATCTAAACCTATCTTTTATGCTAGAAAATGAAATTTCATCTCAGGTGATTGGGGCAGCCATTGAGGTACACAAACAGTTAGGTCCGGGGTTATTGGAGAGCAGCTATGAAGCATGTCTCCATTATGAATTGAGAGAGCGTGGTCTAGAAGTAAAATCGCAAGTCCTCGTGCCAATCCTATAGAAGGGATTTCAACTAGATGCAGGATATCGGCTGGATATTTTGGTGGAAAACAGAGTGGTTCTTGAAATTAAATCTGTAGAAGAATTGGAAGGAATCCATACCGCTCAACTTTTAACTTACCTAAGATTAACCAAATTGAAGCTCGGACTTTTAATCAATTTCAACTCAGTGAAGCTAATCGATGGTGTAAAACGGGTCGCTAACAACCTTTAATTTTCCTCTGCGACCTTTGCGCCTCTGCGGTGAAAAAAAATTTCTCTGCGTTCTCTGCGTCTCTGCGGTGATTTTTACTTTGCGGTGAATTCCCCGATCTTTGAAGCCAATAAATCCTGTACCCTTGTCTACCAAAGTCCTTCTCATCACCCCGCCATTTACCCAACTCAACACGCCTTACCCGGCGACGGCCTACATCAAGGGGTTTTTGAATACGCTCAGCGTGCCTTCCCGACAGGCGGACTTGGGCATCGAGGTGATTTTGAAGCTTTTTTCCAAAAAAGGACTCACCCAAGTGTTTGACATCGCTGCTCAGAAAGCCGAGGAACTCTCCGACAATTCAGCCCGCATCCTGCGCATGAAGGCGAGCTACCTGCAGACCATCGGCCCGGTGATTGACTTTCTTCAGGATAAAAATCCCACCCTGGCTTACCACATTTCTGAGGGCAACTTCCTTCCCGAAGCAGGACGCTTTGAGCAGTTGGATGACCTGGAGTGGGCTTTTGGCACCTTGGGTGTGCGGGACAAGGCGCGCTACTTTGCCACGCTGTATTTGGAGGATATCGGCGACTTGATCATGGAGGCCGTGGATCCGCACTTTGGCTTTAGCCGCTATGCGGAGCGCTTGGGCATGTCGGCCAAGTCCTTTGACGAGATGGATGAGGCGCTCAAGCAGCCCCTGAGTCTGATCGACTCGATCTTGCTGGAGCTGTTGGAAGAAAAAATCCAAGCCTATCAGCCTGAGTCTGTTGCTTTTTCAGTTCCTTTTCCCGGCAACCTATACGGGGCACTCAAGTGCGGACAATACCTCAAAAAGCATCATCCCCAAATCAAGGTTTGGATGGGTGGAGGCTATCCCAATACCGAACTCCGCTCCCTAAAAGAACCTCGGGTCTTCGACTACGTGGATTTTATTACGCTGGACGACGGGGAGGCTCCGATTCAGTTGTTGCTGGATTACTTGGAGGGAAAAAGGCCTATCACCGAACTGAAACGCACCTTTGTCCGCATCAACGGGCAGGTGAAGTTTATGAATAATTCGGCGGTGAAAGACCTTCCGCAACGGGAAGTGGGCACGCCGGATTACAGCGACCTGGCCCTGCGGGAATACCTTTCAGTGATTGAGGTGGCCAATCCGATGCATCGACTTTGGAGCGATGGGCGCTGGAATAAGCTGACGCTGGCGCACGGCTGCTACTGGGGCAAGTGTACCTTCTGTGATATTTCGCTCGACTACATCGGACGCTACGAACCCATCAATGCCTCCATCCTATGCGACCGGATCGAGGAGATCATGACGCAGACAGGTACCAATGGATTTCACTTTGTGGATGAAGCCGCGCCGCCTGCCTTGATGCGGGACTTGGCGATTGAGATTCTTAGAAGAGGATTGGTTGTAGTCTGGTGGACGAATATCCGCTTCGAAAGCAGCTTTACCGCAGACCTCTGTCGATTACTTCGGGCTTCAGGTTGCATTGCGGTATCCGGTGGTTTGGAAGTAGCTTCGGATCGGCTGTTGGCCTTGATCAAAAAAGGCGTAACCGTGTCTCAAGTCGCCCAAGTGACCACCCACTTTACTGCTGCGGGGATCATGGTTCATGCTTACTTGATGTATGGCTATCCCACTCAGACGGCGCAAGAGACGGTTGACTCGATGGAAATGGTGCGGCAACTGTTTGAGATTGGGGTCTTGCAGTCGGGCTTTTGGCACCGGTTTGCGATGACCGAGCACAGTCCGGTAGGGCTGGATCCCAAGGCTTTTGGCGTGAAGCGAACTGATCTTACCTTGGGTTCATTTGCCAACAATGAGGTGGATTTTGTAGATCCTGTGGGCGTGGATCACGGACTTTTTTCCGAAGGGCTGCGCAAATCTCTCTTCAACTACATGCACGGGGTGGGCTTTGATATCCCACTGAAAAACTGGTTTGACTTCAAGATTCCACCGACTTCGATTCCCAAAAAATACATACAGCAGCAAATCGAAAATGTACCTCCCCAAGCCTACAAGGATCAAAACCGAATTCTGTGGATTGCTGCTCAGCCGGAACTGATGGAGGCTGAGGAAGGGTTTTGCGAGTTGATTTTCTCAGGAAAAAAGGAGGATTTTGCGGTCGAGCTTCCCCTCGAACTCGGAGAGTGGGTGTGTTGGCTGCTGGCAACCGTGAGCTATACTGAGGACCTGAATACCCTAAAACCTATCCGTGAGCATTACGAGGCAGAGTTGGGAGACTTCGAAGAACTCGTGGAATCAGAGGTTTGGGAGATTCTTCGGGAACACGGGTTGTTGGTGTTTTAAAAAAGAGTTCGGGGTTACTGAGTTCGTTGTTCAGTAAGCGTCATCGCGAAGAGAAGGTGCCGATTCTTCGGGTATCTGTGAATTTGCCTTCGATGAAGCGATCTACTCGAATAAACCCAAAAGATCGCTTCGAAGCAGTAGTTTTACTTGGTGAAATTCAGCTCTTATTTTGCTTCTCGCGATGACGGTAGCACGTCGTCGCGAGGAGAAGGTGCCTATCCTTCGGGTATCTGGGGAATTTACCTTCGACGAAGCGATCTCAACGCTTCAGTGATTTTTTGATAATTCTATTAAGTCCCTGCTTAAAACTCAGTATTCCTTGAATCAACCTGATTGGAAAATTCAGCTTTTGTGTAGATTCATGGAAGACGTGGGATATTTCTGTAATTTCCCGTATTCAAACCCCAGCCCATGGAAGAGCCGATTTTTGAAAGTAAGAAAGAGAAAGACAAAACCGAACGGGAAAGGCAGACCTTTTACCGCGTCGCTTTTCAAAATTACAGCAACCTCCTGCAGATCGCAGACAACAAGGCTAACATAATCATCAGTATCAATGCATTGGTGATTTCTTCATTGATTGCCTTGGTGAGCTATGGGTCGATTTCCAATCAGATGCAGATGAATCAGCCAGTGGTATTTGTGCCGATTTTGATTTTTTTGACCTTGATCCTAACTTCTACCTATCTGGCAGTTCAGGTTGCTAAACCCAAAATCATGGGTAAATCCAAAGACAAGACGGAGAAAACCCAGTTTAGCATGCTCTTCTTTGGAGCGACTGATTTTTACACTTACGAAGAATACCTCTTCGAAACCCATCGAGTCCTGCATTCCAGACAGGAGATTCAGGATCAAATGACGCTTTCACTTTATTATCAAGGCAAGGTGCTAAGTCGCAAATATAAAGTGCTTCGTCAGGCCTACACTGTCTTCACCTTGGCCTTAGGATTTGGGGTGGTAGTCTTACTAGCCAATCTGATTTTAGCTTAAAAAAAGACCTGCCAGGTTTTTGAAACTTGGCAGGTCTAATTCATTCAAAGACAACTTTTTTCTCAATAAGTATATTTCACAAATACTCGCTTGGTGATCGTTTCATCATCGGTTTGGATCAACATATCCGAGGATTCATCCATGGCAGCTTTAGCGCTCATCATGTACATCGGTTGAGGTCTAAATTGAGGCTCCACCGATACATGAAACACCCGCAATCCTTTCAGATTTAAGGTACTTCCAATCAAGGTTGCTCTTGCTTCGGCATCTTTGAGCGCCTCGGTCAGCAGGGTGGTCTCCAATGATTTGCGGGTAGCCTCGGCTACACCAAATTGCAGGTTGTAGCTCATGTCTCCGGCTTTTTGGATAGCTTCTGCGATTTTTTGAAGGTCTTCATTGGTAGCAGAAGTGACGATTCGTAGGTTTTGCCGAGCCACATAGCCACTGTCCTTCACGGTTCCATTTTGGTAGATTCGGTTGACATCCACGGAATAGTTATCAGCCACGAGTTTGTAATCCCTGATTTTCTCCTTTTTGAGAAGGTCAGCGAGGGCTTGCGTTTTTTTATTCAGAGTCGAGACGGCATCGTTTACTTTCAGCTTTTTTTCTTCCAGAGAAATGGAAAAAACAGCTTCATCGGGAGTGACTTTTCGCTCAGCGTAGCCCTCGACTTCGATGAGTGGAATCTGCTGCACCTGTTGGGCGGCAAGTGGTAGACTTAACAAAAGTCCGGCGAGTAATCCAAAAATAGTCTTCATGTTTACATCAGTTGGTTTGGGGATAAGTAGTCAAAAGGTGAACCAAACTAGGTTTGGGTGTTGGAATTTATTCCGCTTAAGTTTTTTTAACAGGGAAGAAGCGACTGCGAACCCATTTTTCTACTTCCACGGCATGAAATACCACCAAAGCCATCGCGCCTGAAAACAGCAATTCCTCCAAGTCTAAAGGCTCGGTGCGGAATATCGGATTCATAAAGGGCAGGTAAATTACGCCCAATTGAAGCATAAAGGTAGCTCCGACTGCCAGAAGTAGGGGGTTGTTGCTAAGGAATCCCTGCTGGTAAAGAAAGGTTCGGTCACTTCTCACGGCTAGTACATGCCCAAGTTGTGAAAAGGCCAGAACAGAAAACACCATGGTCTGCCAGTGCCAACCGTTTTTGATCGCCCAGTATTGGGTGAAAAGCGTCGCCCCAGCCATCAGCATACCCACCCAGATAATATGATAGCCCACCCCGTTGGCAAAAAGGCTTTGCTTGGGAGGTCTTGGTGGTCGTTTCATCGCGTCTTTTTCCGCCCGCTCACTGGCCAAGGCCAGGGCAGGCAGCCCGTCGGTCACCAAGTTGATCCAGAGAATGTGAATGGGTAGGAGGGGATTGGGGAAACCCAAAAACGGTGCGAGACCGATCGTCCAGATCTCAGCCCCATTGCAGGTCATGATGTACTTGATGAATTTGACAATGTTGTCATAGATGCGTCTTCCTTCCTTGACTGCCTTGACGATGGTGGAGAAATTATCATCCAGCAAAATCAGGTGTGCCGCTTCTTTGCTCACATCGGTACCTGAGATTCCCATGGCTACTCCGATGTTTGCCGCTTTGAGGGAAGGCGCGTCATTGACCCCGTCGCCGGTCATCGCTGCAAAATGCCCTTTTTCCTGTAGGGCTTGCACAATTCGTAGTTTTTGCTCGGGCGCTACCCGTGCGTATACCGTGACTTGTTCAACCTGCTGCGAAAATGCTTCGTCGGAAAGAATTCCCAATTCTGCTCCGGTGAGCACCAAGTCCCCTTTTTTCCAGATTCCTACCGCTTCGGCGATTGCTCGGGCCGTAGCAGGATGGTCACCTGTGATCATGACAGGATGGATGCCGGCTGTTTTACACTCCGAAATGGCCAATTTGACTTCTTCACGTGGAGGATCGATCATTCCGACTTTTCCATAAAAGTCCAAATCTGACTCCAATCCTAACCAGTCCGCTTCAGGAGGGAGATTGGTTAGGATTTTTCCTGCGAAAGCCAACACCCGCTCGCCTCGATTCGCCCATTCCTCGGCACTTTGGTGAAGCTGTTTGGCTTGGTCTTTATCCTTCAGAATGGAGGAAATGGCTTCAGGTGCCCCTTTGCAAAGCATCAGAATCTGGTTTCCCACTTGGTGAAAGGTGCTCATTCTTTTTCTCGAAGAGTCAAAAGGAACTTCTCCCACTCGTGGGTAGTGTTCTGCCAAACTTTGGTATTGCAACAAGGTAAGTTCTTGTAAGAGGCGTTCCACCAATGCCACCTCGGTGGATTCTCCCTCCGGTCTTCCTTTTTTGTCCAAGTGCACATCGTGACAAAGCCCTAGCCCGAGTTGGAGGCTGGAAAACTCGGAGGAAATGGGAGCCTGGTGAAAGGCTTCCGTCTCCGTGACGGTCATTTTGTTTTGAGTCAGCGTACCGGTTTTGTCGGTGCAGATGTAGGTGACCGAACCGAGGCTCTCCACGGCGGGAAGCTTGCGAACCAGTGCTTTCTTTTTGGCCAACCGACCGGCACCTAGTGAAAGGGCAATGGTAATCAAAGCGGGCAAGGCCTCCGGTATGGCTGCCACAGCCAAACTCACTGATAGCAACAACACAGGCAAAATCTCCTCGCCTCTGGCAATCCCCGAAGCGAAAAGTACCGAACAGATGCCCAGAATGATGACCGAGATCACTTTTCCAAAGCGCTGCATGCGCTGCTGCAAGGGAGTCACGGGTGGGTTTTCCTGCAGGAGACTGGCAATTTTTCCGATTTCGGTGCTCATACCTGTGGCTACGACTAGCCCAGTAGCTCGGCCATTGGTGACGAGTGTGCCCTTGAAGGCCATGTTGAGCTGATCTCCTGGATTGAGATTTTCTCCTTCCAAAACACCATTTAGCTTGTCAATGGGAACTGATTCTCCTGTGAGAGAAGACTCGTCAATTTTTAGGGAAAAAGTGTCGATCAACCGCAGATCGGCGGGGACCATGTTTCCGGCTTCCAGGGTCACCACATCTCCGGGAACCAGATCTCTGGAAGGAACTGTGATGAGCTGACCGTCTCGGAAGACCTTGGTTTGCGTTTCGGTGAGTTTTTTGAGCGAGTCCATGGCCTTTTCGGCGCGGTATTCCTGAACGAACCCCAAGACGGCATTGAGTACAAGAATGACCAAAATGATGATCGTATCCGTCAGGTCTCCGACAATTCCTGAAATGACAGCAGCTGCCGCCAAAATCAGGATCATGAAATCCTTGAATTGGGCCAAAAAAAGCATCCAAGCCGGTTTTTTCTTTTTCTCTTGCAGGGCATTTGGGCCGAATTCGACAATTCGCTTTCTCGCTTCGGAATTGGTTATACCTTCCTTTTTGGAGTTAAATTTTATATAAAGCTCGGAAAACTCGTGTTTGTAAACATTCACTAAAAGCTCGATTTAGAAATGATTTAAAGAAGTTAGTTACTAATAATAATATCTATTTTTTGATAATACATTAACGTTTCAAAACATAAGTTTTTTCTTTTGAGGTGCTTATAACCTAAGGCGATACCAACTAAAGATAAAAATGAATTATAACTAATATTTAAAAATTAAATTAATAGTAATCTTGACTTTTTCGTTCTTTTTCTTTTGAATTGTGGGGAGTTAATCTTTCATAAACCTCAAAAACAATCATTAAGAGAAAAATCTTATTTCTAGGCTTAATCCTTGTTTTGGGATTGCTTTCAAGCAACACTGAAACTTCAGAGGTTCAGGCTGGCCCATTTGGGAAACAGGGACATTGGGTGCCCTTAGGGGGAGGAGGTTACGTCTGTGCCACGCATTGGTGGCAGAATCAGTGTATGGTAGGAGACACTAGGCCTCCTGGTAGCATGTAACTATTTCTGGCGCCAACCCTTGTAAGTTGGTGCTTTTATACCCCCTATTTATTTGTATGAAAAAAAAACATTTGTTTTTCGCGATACTAATTTTCTTGCTCCAAGCCTGTAAGTCCACAAGCGAGGATCAAAGGTTTTGTGCACTCGAAGTTGAGGTAAATGGATCTGCAGAGGAGCTTTTGATCACGACTCCAGATAATTTCGGAGAACCTGTTATTTCACTGTTTCTCTTTAATGACTCTTTGGCATATGTCTTGCCTACCAATCCAAAAGACAAGATTTTTATTCTGAATACCGCTAAACGGGAATTTGTGGGGCAGATCGATTTAGATCCCAATTTTATCGAGTTTCCTTCAGGTATTCAAGTGATTTCGCCGGACAGCATTTTAGTCAGTGACCAATGGCTTCCTGTGGTGTTTCTTATTTCTTCAAAAGGGGAAATTCTGGACTCTTATAATCTTTATAGGGAAAACTTATGGGAAATGCCTGAAGAGGGTTTTTCAAATTTCTCTTTTTATTATGGTTTTGGAAAAACCTTTGTCTATCTCCCTGAAAGAAAGAGTATAATCTTTCCTTTGAAGCAATTGGACCTTTGGTATTTTTCCAAGCAGAAAAAGAACTTCCCAACCTTTGGCGAGTATAGCTTAGTGGAAAAAGAGTTCAAAGGTCTCCATGGAAGTTATCCGGGAGTGTATGCAGATGATAAAAACCATTTGTTGCCTTTTTACTTGAGTCATCCTGTAATGGAAGTGGTCCATGAACGAGTGATTCTCAGCTATCCCCACGATGATCAATTATACATTTATGATTTTAACGGCAATCTTTTGGAAAAAAAGTGTGCCTCAATTACGGAGTTTCAATTAGGCGATCTTTTGGAATATTCTATGGAGGATTACGATACGGATGGAGTTATGAATTACAATAAGGGTAATTCGTATTTTGGAGATTTTTTTTACGTGAAAAACAAGAATAAATACGTTCGAATGTTTTTGGAATGTGTAAAAGGTGGAGAGGGAATCTGTAAATCCAAAAAACTTTACGCGCTGATTTTTGATAAAAATCTGGATTTGGAACAAGTGAAGCAATTGCCGTCCGAATACAGCGCCGATTATTTCATGTACCAAATAGGATTTGGGAACGGATTTCTTTCCAAATCACCACAAGTAAGTAGCGACGATCTTTTTCCTGTGTCTGACTATTTTGTACTTGATTAAACTCAATTGAAACGATGTGGATGAAAGTATTTAGTTTTCTGCTGTTTAGCTTAAGTTTGAGTACTTCTGTTACCAAAACAATAGCTCAGAACGCTCAGAAGCCCATTGAGCTATCCTTGGAAAATCTTTTTTACGGAAATGACAATGTGATTCTGACCAAACTTTTTTGGCTGAATCAGGAGGAAATCATTGGCTACCGATATGAAAATAACATTCCAAAAGATTTGGTTTTGCTAAATCGACAAAGGCTAATCAAGGATAGTCTGAGTATAAATGCACTTTTTTTGGATGGGTATAATTCTAGTTCTAAGAATTTTATTTCTATCCAAGGAATAATCCAGACAAGTAGCCATGAAGCCATTGTGCTGCATAATTTCGGAAGTACTAAGTTTGAGGTGAAAAATGATAGAATTCAAATTCTATCTAAAACTCTTTCAAGGCCTAAACCGGATATTTCTGAAAAATATTTCAAGGGATATGAACTAGTCCATTTAGACGGCTTCACTCTTGGATATCGTGCTGAAATGAAGAAGTGGATTACCGACGCGGACTATTGGGTTTACAATTGGAACACTGGGAAGTTTGCCATTTATGAGGATTCCAAACACGATGAGGTAACCAAGAATCGTTATTGGAACAGGAAGAAAGATCCTGAAACCTACAGCACCTACACCCATTTCCTCTACAATGTCGTCCAAACGAAAGAAGGCTTTTTATTTAATCTTCCTCTGAAAAATAGATTTGTCAGATACAATGCCGAAACCAACCAAATGCAGGGATATACTTTTCCTGACCTGAAAAAAAGCAGCCAAGCTTGGTTTGCCTTTTATGATCGGGTTTGGAATCGGTTTTTTGCAGTTCTTGACTCAGTTAATGGGTACAGTATTTATAGTCTGGATAATCAGACCAACTCTTTTTCAAAATTGACGACTTCTGATCATCAGCCTCTCGGCTTTGTAGGAGGAAAGTGCTATTTCAGGGAGTTTACTTTCAAAGAGAAGCGAAAAGACTACTATTTTGATCATTATCTGGTAGATCTCTTTCCAAAAGTGGATTGAGGAATTTCTCAATTTCTTGAAACGAGTTCCTGCTGATAAACCCAGTTGAGGTAGCTAAGGACTTCGCCGAAAGCCTCCGCGGCTTTGATCTGTGCGTCTTCGACTTTTTTGCCTAGCAGTCGGCAAAGCAGAAGTCCATATACTCCATTAAGGCAGATTTGAATTTCGTTTCCGGGATTTTCTCCGTTGGCTGCCAAGATCGATTCCAGGATATGCGGTTTGGCTTGGTGATAGGTTTCAAAGTAAGACTTGTCTGTTTTAAGTAATCGGTAGTGAAGTTGCAGCAGGTGCTCCACAAGATCATTGAGCTCCTGCAGATGGCCTTTTTCCAGAATCTCTTCGCTTTTCATTTTGCCGAGCAGTCCTTCAAACCATGCTGTAATCTGTTCCTTTTCAGCCTCTGAAACAGGGTAATGCGCAATCACATACTGTCGGATTTCCTCCATATTTCCCTGAAAGGATCGAATCAAATCCTCCATTTGATACAGGTAAATGAGGTATTCTCCGATGTTTTGGGATTTTTTCTTTTCGGCAACAGATTTCATGGAATTGGGTTAATGAGAAAGCAAAAGTAGGAAATGATGGAAATACGATTGAAATACAATAGAAATACAATAGAAATACAATAGAAATACAATAGAAATAGACCTCGCTGCGCGAGTTGAAATAAGCTTCGCGATTCGGTAATACCAAACCCTTCTAGCTTAAATTATTTCGCCGCAGGCGTATTTTTTTTTTGCGTAGCAAAAGTTATTTCCAGCGTATTTTTTAATAGTGGAAATGTGACTTCCATGGTAATTCTTAATTTATGTTCCTTTTTGTTACAAGAAATTGCAAAAATTACTTACTCTTTGTTACAAAAATGAAGTAATTTTACCTCCTCTTTGTTACAAGTAGTAGAATGATTGAAAGAAAAGCCTTAGATAAATTACGGTTGTGGAAGTTTTCGGATGACAGAAAACCTCTAATCCTGAGAGGTGCCCGCCAAGTAGGTAAGACTACTTTAATCAGAGAGTTTGGAAAGGAATTTTCCAACTTTGTAGAAGTAAATCTTGAGCGTCAGCAGGAGGCAAGATTGTTTGAATTGGATACGACGGAGTTGATCTTAAATGCGATTTTCCTCCAAAAAAATGTTCAGTTGAAAAAAGGACCAACACTCCTTTTCATAGACGAGATTCAGGAAAGTCCTAAAGCAATCTCCCAACTCCGCTATTTTTTAGAAGATAAGCCAGATTTGTTTGTTGTTGCTGCCGGTTCACTTTTGGAGTTTGCCCTGGCAAAGGTCCCCAACTTTCCTGTGGGAAGAGTTGATTACTTATACCTCCATCCTTTGAACTTTGAAGAATACCTTTCTGCCATAGGACAGACCCAGGCATTGGAAGCTTTAAAGCAAGTGCCGATACAGGAGTATGCTCATGAGGTTTTGAAAAAGCACTTTCACGACTATGCCTTGCTTGGAGGAATGCCTGCTATGGTATCTCGCTATGTTTCAAACTCAAATTTGGCTAACCTTTCGACAGCCTACCAGAAGCTATGGCAGGCATACAAAGACGATGTGGAAAAATATGCCCGAAATGAAACAGAAAAGCGAATCATTCGTCATGTGATCGAAACAGCTCCATTTGAGTTGGATAGGATAAAGTTTGAGGGTTTTGGTAATTCCAATTACAGGAGTAGAGAGGTAGGCGAAGCACTGAGGGCTTTGGATTTGGCTCGAGTAATAAAGTTGATTTACCCAACTACTAGTGTAGCAATGCCTCTGATTGTTGATTATAAAAAGCGCCCGAGGTTACAATTTTTGGATACGGGGATTTGGAACCATGCCATGGGAATTCAGGCAGATTTGATACAAGTTAAAGATTTGGATGAAGTCCATAAGGGTAGAATTATTCAGCACCTCCTTGCACAAGAGATAGAGTCAATTTTTGAAGATTTTAACTTCCAAAGTCATTTTTGGGTCAGGCAGGAAAAAGACACTAGTTCTGAAGTAGATCTTGTATTTCCCTTCAAAAAGTACCTGATTCCTATTGAGGTGAAATCAGGAAGTACGGGGAGCCTTCGTTCCCTGCATCAATTCATGGATCGTTGCGAGCATCCCTTTGCGGTACGATTTTATGCAGGTCCATTTAAAGTCGAACAATCACAAACTGTCAAGGGTACACCCTTTACCTTGATTAACTTGCCTTACTATTTGGGGACTCAGTTGGTTAACTTTTTGAACAAATACGTGGTTTAATGCCGAAAGCAAACAATACGAAATGCTAGCTGAAATAGGTTGGAAATACAGTTGAAATACGATGGAATTACAATTGAAATAAACCTCGCTGCGCGAGGTGAAATAAGCTTCGCGATTCGGTAATACCAGACCCTTCTGGCTTAAATTATTTCGCCGCAGGCGTATTTCTTTTTGTGTAGCAAAAGTTATTTCCAGCGTATTTCTGTTAAAATAATTTCGCCGCAAGCATATTTCATTTTGCGTATCAAAACATATTTCAATTGTATTCCTACTGAATTTCCGCTGTAATTCAGAAAGAGTAAACCCAGTGAAAGCCTATTTTAAAATCCCTATCGATCAAACCCTCTTTTTTCCTACTTTTGCGCCACGATAGCTTATGAAAAACATTAGAAATTTCTGTATCATCGCCCATATCGATCATGGGAAGAGTACATTGGCGGATAGGTTGCTGCAGTTTACCAACACGATCTCAGACCGTGAAATGCAGAACCAAGTGTTGGACGATATGGATCTGGAAAGAGAGCGGGGCATTACCATTAAGTCTCACGCCATTCAGATGAAGTACAACTACAAGGGAGAGGAATACACCCTCAACCTGATCGATACTCCAGGTCACGTGGATTTTTCATACGAGGTTTCTCGTTCCATTGCTGCCTGTGAGGGAGCTTTACTGATCGTGGACGCCTCCCAAGGGATAGAAGCACAAACCATATCCAACCTCTATTTGGCACTAGGTCATGATTTGGAGATCATTCCTGTTTTGAACAAAATCGACCTTCCAGGTGCAGATCCTGAAGGTCGTGCCGATGAAGTCATTGATTTGATCGGTTGCGATCGCGAAGACATCATCTTGGCCTCAGGAAAAGAAGGGATTGGGATTGAGGACATCCTCAACGCCGTGGTGGAGCGAATTCCTGCACCAAAAGGTGATGAAAGCGCGCCTCTCCAAGCGATGATTTTCGACTCTCAGTTCAACTCCTTCCGTGGAGTGGAAGTAATCTTCCGAATCTTCAACGGAACCATCAACAAAGGCGACAAGATCAAATTCGTCAATACAGGCAAAGAATACTACGCCGACGAAATCGGTATTCTTGGAATCAACCAGATTCCACAGCAAACCATGAGTGCAGGCAACGTAGGTTACCTTATCTCCGGGATCAAAGTGGCCAAAGAAGTAGCCGTCGGGGATACGATTACACATGTGAAAAATCCTTGCAAGGAAGCCATCAAAGGATTCGAAAACGTGAAACCGATGGTTTTTGCGGGGATTTATCCCGTAGATACGACCGAGTTTGAAGAGCTCCGTGCTTCCATGGAAAAGCTCCAATTGAATGACGCTTCCTTGGTGTGGGAACCGGAGACATCCGCTGCGTTGGGCTTTGGATTCCGTTGCGGATTTTTGGGCATGCTCCACATGGAGATTGTACAGGAGCGTTTGGAGCGTGAATTCGACATGACTGTGATTACAACGGTGCCTTCAGTGCAATTTCAGGCATTGATGACTAATGGCACGGTCCAGATCATCAATGCCCCTAGCGACATGCCTGATCCTACCAAAATGGATCATATCGAGGAGCCTTTTGTAAAAGCATCGATCATTACAGCTTCTGATTATGTGGGGCCTGTAATTCAGTTATGTATGGAAAAGCGCGGTCAGATTAAGAATCAGGTGTACCTGACAGCAGATCGTGTAGAATTGCAGTTTGATATGCCGTTGGCCGAGATCGTGTTTGACTTCTTCGACAAGTTGAAGACTATTTCCAGAGGTTATGCTTCGTTGGATTACGAACTGAAAGGTTTCCAGCCATCCCATATGGTGCGATTGGACATCATGCTCAATGGTGAGCCGGTCGATGCACTTTCCGCCATCGTTCACAGAGACAAAGCGTACGAGTGGGGCAAGCGACTCTGCGAAAAGCTTCGCGAACTCGTCCCAAGACAGATGTTTGAAATCGCCATTCAGGCAGCTATCGGTCAAAAAATCATTGCCCGTGAGACTATTAAGGCACTTCGTAAAAACGTATTGGCCAAGTGTTATGGTGGTGATATTTCCCGTAAGCGAAAACTCCTCGAGAAACAGAAAAAAGGCAAGAAGCGAATGAGACAAGTCGGCAACGTCGAGGTGCCTCAGGAGGCGTTTATGGCAGTGTTGAAGTTGGATTAAGAGAATTTGTGATTTTTGATTTAAGATTTACGACATCATTAGGACTTCAAGCGGAATAGGAATATGGATAAGTTTATGATGCAAAGAAGGACTAAGAAGTTTGCCATTGATGTCTGGTATCTTTGTTCAAAGCTCCCTCATTCTAGAGAATTTAATGGCTATGTTAATCAGTTGATTAGATCTTCAAGTTCCGTTGGAGCCAACTATAGAGCTGCCACCCGCGCAAAATCCACAGCGGATTTTATTAATAAATTGAAAATTGTAGAAGAAGAAGCTGATGAGAGTCAATATTTCTTAGAATTGATTGAGGAGGTTCAGAAAGACCCGACTTTGGTAGGAGAGATTGAGGAGCTAAAGAAAGAAGCAAATCAGATTGTGGCCATTGTTGTTTCAAGTATAAAAACCGTGAAGCTCAGCTAAGCTTTGTTTTAACCAAGACGTCGTAAATCGTAAATCGTAAATCAAAAATAACATGATATTGATTGAGGGTAAGAAAACATCAGCTGACATAAAAAATGAAATCGCAGCCAGAGTTGCAGAGATCAAAGCAGAAGGCGGGAAAACTCCACATCTAGCAGCGGTACTTGTAGGAAGCGATGGCGCTAGCCAAACCTATGTCGGTGCAAAAGTCAAAGCCTGCGAGGAAGTTGGATTTCAGTCCACATTGGTTCGTTTGGACGCAACCATTTCTGAGGAAGAACTTCTCAAAGTAGTGGAAGACATCAACGAAAATCCCAACATCGACGGACTGATTGTGCAACTTCCTTTGCCCAAGCATATCTCTGTCGACAAGGTGACCAACAAGATAAAGCCAGAAAAAGACGTGGATGGGTTTACGCCTGCCAATGTGGGCCGAATGACCCTCAATTGGCCTGCTTATGTTGCTGCTACACCTTACGGAATTGTGGAGTTGCTGAAGCGATACAATATTGAAACTTCAGGAAAACACTGTGTGGTCATCGGAAGAAGCCATATCGTAGGAAGCCCAATGAGCATCTTGATGGCAAGAAACGGCTATCCCGGAAATGCTACGGTGACCTTGACTCACTCCAAAACTCAAAATTTGCCAGAAATCTGCCGCACGGCCGATATCCTGATCGTAGCGATTGGTAAGCCGGAATTTGTCACTGCAGATATGGTGAAGCCGGGGGCAGTGGTGATTGACGTGGGAATCCATCGAATCGATGATCCGAGCAAAAAGTCAGGGTTTAGACTGATTGGAGATGTGAAGTTTGACGAAGTAGCACCTTTGGCTTCTGCAATTACCCCTGTTCCGGGTGGAGTGGGACCGATGACCATTGCTGCTCTGCTTTACAATACGCTTCAATCCGCAGAAAAGAAGGTTTTTGGATAAAACTGAAAAAAAGTAAAGAAATCCCTGAATCAGGTTTGCTTCAATTGGCTTGGATTTCTACTTTTGCAGACCCTAATACGCGCATGTGGTGAAACTGGTAGACACGCCACTTTGAGGGGGTGGTGCCCGTTCGGGTGTGGAAGTTCGAATCTTCTCATGCGCACAAAGCCCAACTGAGACATCGGTTGGGCTTTTTTCTTTAAATGGCCTTTTTTGTGGTGGAAAAATTTTTACCTTTTCCATCTATTCCCCAACCCTATGAAAAACTTACGAATTACTGCTTTTCTGTTCTTTTTGAGCCTTACTGCTTTTGCACAAACACCCCAATTTCCTATCGTCAAAGGATTTGGAGGGATCTATGAAATTCCCGATGCCACCGAGCGCCCGGATGGCACCTTGGAATACAAGATCTTGGTGGATTTGACTTCTCCTGCCGAGGATAACAAGCAGATCTCCCGTTTTGTGGACAATGTGGCCCGAATGATGAATCTACATGGCCTTGCCGGAGTGACCAAAGACCGAATCAAAGTCAAGGTGATCGTACATGGAGGAGGGGTTTTCACCCTGTTGAATGACGAGAATTACAAGAAGAGATTTGAGGTTGATAATCCCAATTTGAAAGTCTTCCAAGCCCTTGAAGAAGCGGGTGCGGAAATCATGGTTTGTGGACAGTCCCTGATCGCCAGAAATCTGAAAACGGCTGATCTTTGGCCGGGAGTGACCATCGCACATTCAGCCTTGACCACCATTACCACCTATGTACCCAAGGGATACATACAGCTAAAATTCTAACGGATTATAAGTTGGATTTTGCTAAAAAGCTCATTTCGAAAGGAATGAGCTTTTTTACTTGACTCAGGTTTGGTAGGTTAACTTTTGAAAAGTTATGTAAATGATTGTACCATAGATAATTCCTCAGACTCGAACTTTTTAACCCGAATAAATCTTTTGAAATCACTTACCTTTGAAATCTCAAAAGAACCTTCGTCTTTCTCCATGAGTGATGCTATCAAACACGAGTGCGGTATTGCCCTAATCAGGCTTCGAAAACCCACTCAATATTACATCGATAAGTACGGAACAGCCTCCTTTGCAGCCAATCGACTCTATGTCCTGATGCAGAAGCAGATCAACCGGGGTCAAGATGGAGCGGGAGTCGCCAACATCAAGATCAACACCAAGCCCGGAACCCGATACATCAGTCGATACCGATCCATTGAACCCTCCGCGGTCAATGACATCTTCGACAAAATCAACAAGAAGTACAAAAAGGCCAAAAAAATCGGTGGTCATGATGCCCTCAGCGATGGGGAATGGCTCAAAGAAAACATCGCCTTTTCGGGAGAAGTTTGGTTAGGTCACCTTCGCTACGGCACCCACGGAGAAAACAGTATCGAAACCTGCCACCCTTTTCTCAAACAGAATAACTGGAGAAGCCGAAACCTCGTCATGGCAGGCAACTTCAACATGACTAACAACGAGGAACTTTTTGGAAAACTCGTCCAACTCGGACAGCACCCTAAGGAAAAAACTGACACCGTCACCGTGATGGAAAAAGTCGGGCACTTTTTGGACGAAGAGAATCAGCGCATTTTCGACAAATACAAGCACAACCATACCAACGAGCAGCTCACCCATATCATCGAGAATGAAATGGATGTTGCCCGTATCCTCAGAAGATCCTGTAGGGACTTTGACGGAGGCTATGCCATGGCAGGGATGATCGGCAATGGTTCTGCTTTCGTAGTGAGAGACCCATCTGGTATTCGTCCGGCATTCTACTATGCTGATGACGAAGTGGTGGTAATTGCCTCCGAAAAGCCAGCCATCAAGTCTGCTTTCAATATCGATTTCAACGCGATCAAAGAGATCAAGCCTGGTCATGCGATTGTGATTAACAAGGATGGTTCCTACTCCGAAGATGAGATTTTGCCTGCCCGAGAAAAGAAGTCCTGTTCTTTTGAGCGGATCTATTTCTCCAGAGGTACAGATCCGGGGATCTATCAGGAGCGAAAAAATCTGGGCAAGGCCTTGATCCCACAGATCCTCAAAGCGATTGATTTTGATCTGAAAAACACTGTCTTTTCCTACATCCCCAATACGGCTGAAACAGCCTTTTTGGGCATGATCGAGGGTTTGGATGAATACTTGGTTGCCAAAAGAAAAGAGGTTCTGCTTGACGGGAAACCTCATGTAGGTGACTTGGATGAATTGCTGAGTTTTCGACCACGAGTGGAAAAGTTGGTGAGCAAGGACGTCAAACTGCGAACCTTCATCACCAGCGACGAAGACCGGGACTCGATGGTGGCGAGTGTCTATGATACCACCTATGAGGTAATTCGTCCTGGAATTGATACCGTAGTCGTGATCGACGACAGTATCGTGAGAGGGACGACGTTGGAAAAAAGCATCCTGACCACACTCGATAAGCTTAATCCCAAGCGAATTGTGATTGTGTCCTCTGCTCCTCAGATTCGCTATCCGGATTGCTATGGCATTGATATGTCTCGAATGAAGGAATTTATTGCCTTCCGTGCGGCCATTGCTTTGATCAAAGAGCGCAAAATGGATAACCTACTTGATCAAGTCTATGAATCCTGTGTGTCTCAGCCACACAATTCAGAAAACTTTGTGAAGCAAGTCTATGCACCATTTACTGACCAAGAGATTTCTGATAAAGTAGCCGAAATCGTGACCACTCCCGAGATCCATGCTGAGGTGAAAGTGATTTTCCAGACCGTTGATAATTTGCACAAGTGTATTCCGGATCATTTGGGTGACTGGTATTTCACCGGTGACTATCCTACTACCGGAGGCACCCGAGTCGTCAATCGTGCTTTTGCCAACTATATGGAAGGCAAAGCGGTGAGAGCGTATTGATTGGAGATTTTTGACTGAAAAAATTGAAAGCCTTTGAATCTGAGGATTCAGGGGCTTTTTTTATGGGTTTGACTTATAAAACTCCACTGGGATTGAAAATAAAATCTGGCTTAGTGTAAAGATTAATCCCGAAGGGATTGAATCCAGAGTATGGTATTTACCCTGGGTATAACCCAGGGGGTAAGGAAGACTCCTAAAAGCAAAAATGGCAACCCCGAAGGGGTTGAATTCATAGAAGATACTGAGGATTAAATTCGATCTCATGTTCTTTGAGTAGTTGAAGGTATTCCTCCATAAAACTTACTTTCTTATGATGTTCCTCTTGATTTTTGATGTAATTCACTAAAGTTTCTAAAGTAGAATAGTTATGCGTGAAGGCTGCATATCCCTCTTGCCAGCCTTCAAAACCTTCAAAGAGTTTTTTTGATTTGATCAGTTGTCCACTGGCCAGTTTGATGTCTTTCACAAGAGATGCCAGTGAAACAGAAGGGTGTAAAGAAGTTGCAATATGCAAGTGGTCTTCTACTCCATTGATCCGATAGACATGACAGTTTTTGTTCTTGAGGATTCCGTAGATGTAGTTGAACAATTCCCTTCTGTTGTCTTTACTCATTATGGGTTTTCTTTTGTACGGAGTCCAAATGATGTGGTAAACAATTGATGTATAGGTACTCATGGTTGAAAAGTGGTTTATGGTTTATAAAAAGGTTAGCTATATGAAAATAAAAAAATAGTTTGATTTCGTATGCATATATCGAACCTATTTTATGGCTTTTAATCCATTCCAATTCAACCCCATTCGGGGTTGGGAGTGCCGTTATTTCTTTTTCTTTTTTCCTCCGGATTGCATCCGGGGCCAATAACCTAAAGGTGTTTAATCCCTTCGGGATTAAAATTTGAGCCTGCTAGTTTTGGTTTTCAGTAAATCAAGACAATCAACTTATCATCAATGAAAGACAATACAGGACTATTTGTCTTTTTATTTAATTGGAGCGTGCCATTTTAGGCAATTGACTTATTTTCAGGATCGAAAAATCTGATTAAACTTTATGGAAATAAACGTCCCCCTTCTCAAGCAACTCTGTGAAATCGCCGGTGCGCCTGGTTTCGAAAAGCGTGTCCGCGACTTGGTGATCGACCTCGTCAAGCCCCACGCTGATGAGGTCAGTACCGATAACCTGGGCAATGTCGTGGCGATCAAACGTGGCAAACGTAATCCTGACGGAAAGCGTGTCATGGTCGCGGCTCACTTGGATGAAATCGGCTTTATCGTCACCCACATCGACGAGCAGGGATTTTTGAGATTCCATACCTTGGGAGGCTTTGATCCAAAAACGCTAACAGCTCAGCGTGTGATCGTCCATGGTAAAAAGGACCTTGTTGGCGTGATGGGTAGCAAACCAATCCACGTCATGTCGGTTGAGGAACGAGCCAAACTTCCGAAGACTACTGATTTTTTTATCGATTTGGGGATGACCAAAGAAGAAGTGGAGAAATACATCACCATCGGAGACCCGGTCACCCGAGACCGTGAACTCATCGAGATGGGTGACTGTGTCAACTGCAAGTCGATTGACAATCGGGTGGCAGTCTTCATTTTGATTGAAGCTTTGAAAAAACTGGAAAACCCAGCCTATGATGTTTATGCTACTTTTACCGTACAAGAGGAAGTCGGTATTAGAGGTGCAAATGTGGCCGCACACAGCATTAATCCTGACTTTGGGATAGCCTTAGACACTACGATTGCTTTTGATGTACCCGGAGCAGCAGCCTATGAAAAAGTAACCGAATTAGGCAAAGGAACCGCGATCAAGATTATGGATGCCATGACGATCTGTGACTATCGAATGGTGGAATTTATGAAGCAGACAGCAATCAAAGAAGCCATCTCTTGGCAGCCTGAAATCCTGACTGCCGGAGGTACAGATACGGCTGGGGTGCAGCGCATGGGCAAGCAGGGTTCGATCGCCGGAGCGATATCCATCCCAACCCGCCACCTGCATCAAGTGATCGAAATGGCCCATAAAAAAGATATTGCCGATTCCATTTCATTACTTGTAGCCTGCTTGGAGCAGATTGATGGGTATGATTGGAAGCATTGAGGCACCAAACTTCGCCATTCTTCATTCAGAGTTCGGTATTAAACCGTTGTCGGGTTGTCCGCTAAAGCTGTTGTCGAGTTATCACGTTGTCCGCTGAACCTGTTATCACGTTATCCGCTAAAGCTGTTGTCAGGTTATCATGTTGTCCGCTAAAGCTGTTGTCGGATTTCTTAGGGATACAAATAACCTTGACAACCCGACAACCCCGACAACCCCGACAACCAGACAACCTTGACAACCCCGATAACCTGACAACCTGACAAACTCTCCCTAGCCTATGAAATCTATCTTTTTTCTTTTCTCCATCCTCCTTTTCTTCTCCTGCCAAAAGGCTGAAAAAGAGGAAGTCATTGCTCAAGCCAACGAGTCGAATTGGCAAGTCCTTTTCAACGGAAAAGATCTCACGGGTTGGACTCCAAAGATTCACCATCATGAAGTGGGAGATAATTATGCGAACACGTTTCGCGTGGTGGATGGTGCGATTGTCGTAGATTATGACGGGTATGGGAAGTTTGAAGATCGCTTTGGGCACTTGTTTTTCGAAAAGCCTTTTTCCAGCTATCACCTCAGTTGGGAGTATCGCTTTACGGACCAGTTTATGGAAGATGCTCCAAGCTACACGTTCCGCAATTCAGGCGTGATGTTTCATTCCCAGGCTCCGGAGACGATATTGAAAGAGCAGGATTGGCCGATTTCGGTGGAATACCAGATGTATGCAGAAGAGAAGGAAGGCGAACCACGGCCAACAGGTAACATGTGCAGTCCGGGTACAGACATAGTTTTTGAAGGAAAAATTGATGAGCGTCATTGCATTAATTCCTCCGGACCTACCTTCAAATGGGATCAATGGGTGAGAGCGGAACTGATCGTTTACGGAGATTCGATCGTCCATCACCTTGTCAATGGCGATACAGTCTTGACTTACTCCAAACCTCAAATCGGCGGGGGAGTAGCCAATCGATTTGACCCGGCAATCAAAGTAGATGGGACTCCGCTCAAGTCAGGTTACATCGGCTTGCAAAGTGAGGGACAGGGTGTGATGTTTCGTGATATTCGAATCAAAACTCTTTAATAATCCTCTCGTAACCGCTTATAAAAACTACTGACATTTTATTATCAATTTAGGTGGTTTGATTCAAGGGGTTTAAGAAAGGAACAAAATTAATCCTACCTTTTGAATCAAAATTGTTAGTTTTCAAGTGCAGGCCATTTGCATGAAAAGACTACGCAACTGGAGTCGATTTATATTAGCTTACATTACTTTATAATCCATGTGGAAGGTAGCATTAGTGCTTAATTTACTTTTTCAAACTCCCAATCCGGTGGGAGATAGTCTGATTTCAGAGCTGAAAAAGACCGGAGATCCAGCCGCAAAGGCCTCGATCTATTACAACTTGGCCAAGACTTATTATGGGGCTGATCAGGATTTAGCGACCGCCTATGCCGATTCTTCTCTGAGCTTTAGCAGTCAGGTAGATGTGCCGAAAATGAAAGCTAACGCACTCAATATTAAAGCGGTGGCCTACCTGATCAAATCGGATTTTGAAACCTCGATGAAACTCAATCTCGAGGCTTTAAAAATCCGAGAAACGATCCGGGATACGATCGGGTTGGTAGAGTCACACCTCAATATTGGGAACATTCTTTATCGAACAAACAAAAGCAATGAGGCAGTGGAGCGCTACAAAAAAGCCTTGATTTACGCCAAAATTGCCAATAGTCAGCGGGGGCTGAGTTTACTTTTTAACAATATTGGAAGCTATTACCGAGACCGATGGAAAGTAACCAATGAGTCCTCAGACTTGGATTCCGCCAAAGTCTATTTATCGCAATCTTTAGAGATCAAAAGGGTGTTGAATGACTCCAGAGGCTTGATTCATACTTACAATCAGCTTTCCGAGTTGGCCTTAAGTGAAAAGAAATACATGCTTGCCGAGAACTACCTTAACCGGGCGTTAGAGGTTTCTAATGGGATCGACGATGCAGAACTCCAGATTTCGCTTTTGACTCAGTTGACCGAGTTTAACCTCGAGGTGGGGGATAAAACACAGGCCTTGGCCTATGCAAAGAGAGCTTTGGAAATTGCCGAGAAAATGGAATCAACCTACATGATTTCCAGCACTTCGGGTTTTGTAGCCAATGCCTACGAGGCCTTGGGAGATTATCGAAACGCCCTCCAGTTCAATAAAAAGAAAATGGAAGCGGACCGAATTCTCAACGATGAGAATAAGCAAAAAATCCAGGAAGACCTGCTCATTCAATATGAATCAGAGAAAAAAGAGCTTGAAAATCAACGTTTGTTGGAAGAGCAGCGGTTTTTGGATTTGAGTCTTCAGAGGAAGAATGAACTATTGATTGGTGCTGCCATTATCCTCATTGGACTTGCCGGAATTGGATTTTTACAGCGTAAGAAAAATAAAGAACTGGCTGATGCTCAACAAGAACTCCAACAAGCCCTTTCCCAGCTGACTGAGAAAAATGAAGAAATAGAGCAGCAATCTGACTTGTTGCTTGAGTCAAATACCGCTCTTAAAGAATCAAATGCCATTCGTGAGCGCCTATTGTCTGTGGTTTCGCATGACTTGAAAACCCCGCTTAATTCTTTGAATCTCCTTCTTGATTTTTGGGGGAAGAAAGAGTTTTCTGCTGAGGAAATAGAAGCGATCCTTCCAAAAATTTCTCAGCAAACGAAGACAGTTCAGGGACTATTGGAAAACCTTCTCGAATGGGCCCAAACCCAAATGGAATATAGTAAGCTTCAGTTTACGGAGGTCAATCTAAGAAGCCTCGCAGAAGAATCTATTGCATTGGCAAAAACTGCTGCTGAAGGAAAAAAATTGAACATCATCAACGAGATACCTGAGGAGATAAATATCTACACAGATCGAGACCGATTGAATTTTATCATCAGGAATCTTATTTCCAATGCCTTAAAATTTACGCATGCAGAAGGTCAGATTCTAGTTGCCTATGAGGCAGAGGGTAAAGGAAGAATCAAGGTAATCGATAATGGAATCGGGATGAGCAAATCCCGGGTGCAGGCACTTTTTTCTCAAGGAATGGGTCCTTCCAAAGGCACAGAGGGAGAAAAAGGCTCCGGTGTCGGACTTCTCCTCTGTAAAGAATTTGCGGAGAGTTTGGGAGCCAAATTAGAAGTAGTGAGTGAGGTCAAAAAAGGATCCACCTTTTCCATTCAATTAGGCTAGGAAATAAACTAGATCACCGATGGCAATAAAAAAATCCAGAGCTGCAAGGCTCTGGATTTTTAGTTTTGGTATCACCAATTTAATTAGGAAATAATGAGTCAACTTTTCATTTGTAGTCAAATACCCTTTGACTAATGCTTATTTTTTTCAAACAATAGTTTTCCATTTTCCGCTATATGTTGGATTAAATCTGGATTCTCAATTTGGTAAAAAATAGAGAGATCGATCTAATAAGGTAAAAGGAGCTCATCCAATTCATTATCAATCCGGAGAAGCTCTGTCAAAGTAAGTTTTGAACCGATCAAAGTGAGGTCTATGTCTGAGTTTTTTCTATAATTTCCCATAGCTCTAGAGCCATAAACCACACATTTTTCTACTTCAGGAAATGCATTCAAAACGTCACGAATCCGATCAAGAGTTTCGACTTTTAGCCCAAAATCAATTTCAGAGTTCATCTTTGAGTTGATTCATTTTTACCTCCAAATCCAAAAATAGACTGATGTAACTACTTGCTATTTTCTCTGCAATTTCTTCTGCAATTTCCTGATTGTAGGTGTGTGAAGATTGATTTCTGCTTTTAATCATTTCCATCCATCCTTCTCCGTCTTCAATCAAGCCTCTTCGGAATGCCTCTCTTGAAGCATCTCGCGAACCAGTAATATCTGGATTTCCTTGAAAAGCAAAGTAGTCCTTCAAAACATTCCAAGCTAACTCATGGGTGAACTCAAACGCTTGGATTAATCCCTGCTCTTCCAAATTGGATAAAGGACGCTCCTTGAAAAGTTCGACTGCCAGCTCCAATTGTCGAATGGCCTTCGAGAAGTTGGTAAATCTTTGTTGCCGGCGAATTTTGGTGTTCATAGAAACAATTTGAGTGATATTTTCTTAACCCGGCAAGGGTTTTAAATCCTTGAAAGAAGGTAAAAGAAAAATCCAGCACATTTAAGTACTGGATTTTACAATAATTCAATGACCTAATAACTAAGCTCTATTACCCCAACTTCGCTAAGCTTTCTTCCAAAGCCTTGATCTTGGCTTCGGCATCTGCCTGCTTTTTACGCTCCATTTCGAGGACATTCGCAGGAGCTCCAGCCACAAATCGCTCGTTGCTTAGCTTTTTCATCACGGAAGCCAAGAATCCTTGAGCGTATTCCAGTTCTTTTTTGAGGTTGGCTTTTTCTTCCTCGATATTGATGGAGTCGCCCATTGGGATAAAGCACTCATCAGATTTGACCACAAAGCTCATTGCATTGTCCACCTTTTCAGCAAAGCTTAAGGATGAAAGATTTGCCAGCTTGGTCAATACCGAAGCAAATCGGCTGTAAAGCTCCGGATTCTTAGCATTGATGCTTAGGTCGAGGGCTTCTTTTGGAGACATGCCTTTGGAGGCACGGAGATTTCTGACTTGGGATACCACTTCAAAAACCTGTGCAGCCTCTTCGATGATTTTCGCATCAAAAGGTTTTGCCTCAGGCCAAGCCGCCAAAATCAGAGATTCTTCTACTGATCTTTCGGTGATCTGATGCCAAAGTTCCTCGGTGATGAATGGCATGAATGGATGCAGCGTCTTCAAAATACCTTCGAAAATCTCAATCGTCTTGTCGTAGGTCACCTGATCGATCGGATGCTGATAGGCGGGCTTGATCATCTCGAGATACCAAGAGCAGAAGTCATCCCAAACCAATTTATAAGTAGCCATCAAGGCATCTGAGATTCTGAACTTTTCGAAATGCTCGTTGATCTCCGTCAAGGCTTGGTTGAATCGGCTTTCAAACCAAAGGATGCTAGCTGCATTAGAAGAACCGTCCAAGCTAGGATCGATCTCCCAACCTTTTACCAGTCGGAAAGCATTCCAGATTTTATTGGCAAAGTTTCGACCTTGCTCGACCAACTTGTCATCGTAAGGCAGGTCATTTCCTGCAGGAGAGGAGAAAAGCATTCCTGTACGCACGCCATCCGCGCCATACTGAGCGATAAGTTCGAGCGGGTCAGGAGAGTTCCCGAGGGATTTGGACATTTTTCGGCCCAATTTATCTCTCACGATACCCGTGAGGTACACGTTTTTGAAAGGCTTCTCACCGGTGTATTCATAGCCTGCAATGATCATTCTTGCCACCCAGAAGAATAAGATCTCCGGCGCAGTCACCAAGTCATTGGTCGGGTAGTAGTACTTCAGTTCTTCATTTTGCTTTCCTGTGGAAAAAACTTCCGTGTCAAACACTGAGATTGGCCATAGCCAAGAGCTAAACCAGGTATCCAACACGTCTTCATCCTGCTTGAGGTCAGCAAGTGTGTAGGCGGTGTTGAATTCCGCATTTGCCTGCGCCAACGCTTCTTCAGCTGTTTTGGCTACCACAAATTCCCCGTTAGGAAGGTAGAATGCCGGAATTCGATGGCCCCACCAAAGTTGACGGGAGATGCACCAGTCACGGACATTTTCCATCCACACCCGGTACATATTTTTGAACTTGGGCGGGTGGAGTTGGATCACATCCTCCATCACGGAAGTGAAGGCAGGCTTGGTGATTTCATCCATTTTCAAGAACCACTGCAAGGAAAGCTTGGGTTCGATTACGGCATCCGTACGCTCGGAATGCCCTACGTTGGACTTGTAGTCTTCGATCTTTTCGAGTTGACCCGCTTCATCCAGTAACTTGCCGATTTTCTTTCGAGCGATAAAGCGGTCTTCGCCTACAAGGATTTGCGCTTTTTCATTCAGTGTACCATTGTCATTGAGAATGTCGATGACTTCCAGTTTATGCTTAATACCGAGTTCGTAGTCATTGATGTCATGTGCCGGAGTTACTTTGAGGCAACCTGTACCAAATTCCATATCCACATAGTCATCCTCAATGATTGGGATGGCACGATTGATCAACGGAATGAGAGCCTTTTTTCCTTTCAGGTGAGTGAATCGAGGATCATTTGGATTGATGCAAATCGCCACGTCGGCCATGATGGTCTCCGGACGGGTCGTAGCGATGGTCAGAAATTGGTCTTTGCTTCCCTCGACCTTGTATTTGATGTAGTACAGTTTTGAGGAGATTTCCTTCATGATCACCTCGTCATCCGAAAGGGCAGTTTGCCCCTTTGGATCCCAGTTGACCATGCGGATGCCTCGATAGATTTTTCCTTTTTTATACAAATCCACAAACACGGAGATCACTGCATCGCTGAGTCCGGGATCCATGGTGAAAGCTGTACGGTCCCAGTCGCAGGATGCGCCAAGCTTTTTGAGCTGCTCGAGGATGATTCCTCCGTATTTTTCTTTCCATTCCCAGGCATGTTTCAGGAATTCCTCTCTGGAGATATCCTTTTTTTCAATCCCTTTTTCTTTTAAGAGCTGAACTACTTTGGTCTCTGTGGCAATAGAGGCATGGTCGGTTCCGGGTACCCAGCAGGCGTTTTTGCCTTGCATTCGGGCACGACGGATGAGTACGTCTTGGATGGTATTGTTCAGCATGTGGCCCATGTGGAGCACGCCAGTGACGTTAGGCGGAGGAATGACGATGGTGTACGGTTCCTTGCTGTGGTCGATTTGGGAGGAAAAGAGCTTGTGCTCCATCCAGTAGGCGTACCATTTGGCCTCGGCGGCTGCCGGTTCGTATTTGCTGGCAATAGACATACTTGGTGTGTTTTTTCGAAGGGGCAAAAATAGGTGAAAAAGCCCAAAAGGCCTTGTATGAATCAAAATGGGAAAATAAAAAGGTTTTTAACCATTAAGGCCTTAAGAAAATTAAGGAAGGCTGCTATGCAGCATTTCCGAAGATCACACTTCCCTATTCTATATTCATTATTCGGTGTTTTTTAGCACCGACTATCCACCGACTAGCGCAAGTCTATTGACTTGTGCTTTCCTGTATGCAGGCTTCAGACTGCCTTTTCCCACCCGAAAATGAATTTTAAAAACCACAATAGGCACATAGAAAACATAGAAAAACAGAAAATTGTGAAGATTTGTGGCGAGCAACGTTTTTCGACTACGCTAGGGTAGAGAAAATTTTTTGCTATGCTACTTTTCCGAAAGCAGCACGGATGCTACCTGAAAAGATTCAGCTTCTGGAAGGTGCACGATTACTTGATTTGGTTCTCGCTAAGGCGCATGAGACGCAAAGGGGTTGAAATCTTTGCGACTTACAGTCTTTGTGCGGACCTCATTTGAACTGTAAGCAAAAAAAGACTGACATCGCTGCCGGTCTTTTTCCATAATGAAAATCTGACTCTTACTTTTTGATCATCGGGAGTACAATTCTACTTTGGAATTTACCTCCGTGGTGGATGTTGTTGGTGGCGATTTTTCCTTCGGTCTCGTCGTAGTTGTTTCCTCCCGTATTCATGTTTCGGTCAAATCGAGGGAAGTTGGATGAACTGACCTCGATTCGGATTCTATGTCCTTTTTCGAAATAATTCGAAGTACTCATCGGAGTCAGTTTGATCTCATAGACTTTTCCTTTTTCCATAAAGACTTCCTTGTCATAGCCTTCTCGGTAGCGCACTCGCTGGATCGTTTCATCCAGATTATAGGCTTTTCCGTCAGGATAGACATCGATTACCTTGATGGTCACATCGGTGTCCAAGACATCAGATGACAAGTAAAGATAGCTTTCGATGAATCCAGATACTTCCACTCCCTCGGCTAAAGGCTCAGACGTATAGACTAAAATATCGTCTCGAAGTTCCATTTCACTCTGATCCATGGCACCCCCTTGAACCGCATTTCCGGTACAGCAAACATTGCCTCCATAGGAATTGACCGGATTCATGGGATCGTAGGTGAAGGTATCTTTGGCTTCTGATTTGGGCGCTTTGGCTACCAGCTTTCCATCACCGTTTCGGGTATTGGCTTTTCCCTGAGAATCCAGGTAAAAAGAAGTCATCACCGCTTCTTTGGGAGGCCACACATCAGAGGATTGCCACTTGTTCATTCCCATGGTGTAATAGGTCACTTTTGGAAGTTTGGCGATGGTTCCGCTTTCGTCTTTGCCCTTCAGCCATAGGTCAAACCAGGCTGTGATTACCTCATCATAGTTCCATCGGGCATCACCCACATTACGCTCACCCACCATCGTATTTTCAGTTGCTCGGGTAAATGAACAGTGAAGTACCGGGGCGATGATCAGGTACTGATTGTCGCGAGACATTTGACTGATGGCGTTTTGGCGGGCGTGATTGTAGAGGGCGATATTGGGTGAAGAAGACACGTCGTACCAAGAGACAAACCACATGGAAGGCTTATCAAAAGGCATGTTGTCATGGAAAAGCCCTCCCTGATACCAGCGCGGGTCATTCGGCTTGCGGGTGATCATTTCTTCGTAGATGCCCATCGGGCCACCCACGTTTTTGATGATGTCCTTCACCGGAAGATGTGCCAGTCCTTCTTTCCAGTCTACTCGAGGATATTCAGGCGCCATATCATAAAAGCGCTGCAATCTCAACAGGTCCTTTTGCTCGATTCCGGGCTGTAACCTTGGCGCCATTGGATCATGCTGAGTGCTGTAAAGCCAAGCCGTGAAGAGCATCTGCCCGGCACCCCCTCGGTACCAGTTGCCTTGCTCGTAAAACTCGCCGATTCTTCCCACACCAGCTCCATAAGCTTGAGGTACCAAGGCTGCCAATGCAGGATGGTTGAGCGAAGCTGCCGCCATCTGCCACTCTGCTGTGGATGAACAACCGAGCAAGCCGATTTTGCCATTGCTCCAGGCCTGCTTGGCCATCCAATCGAAGGCGTCGTAGCCATCGGTAAGTGGTGTGCCCAAAATGTCCCAGTTGCCTTCGGAAAAGAATCTCCCACGCTCATTTTGCACCACGTAAGCGTATCCTTTTTTTACCCACTCCAGAGCCGATTGGAGCGTTCGGGTATTCATTTCCCCGTTTCCATAAGTGTTGAAATTGTAGGGAGTACGGGAGAAAACGATAGGTACTTTGGCGTCCCCTTTCGGGCGGTAGATGTCGGTCGCGAGTCGGGTGCCGTCGCGCATAGGCATCATCACTTTTTGATCGATGATAGCGATTTCATCCAGCTGGACGAGGATGGGTTTCTCCTGTGCAAAGGCAATTGGAGAATAGCCCAAAAAGATAATGAATGCTAAAATTCGTAGGATTGATCTCATTGACTTGGGATTTACTCAGTCAAATTACAATGCAAAAAAGATATGGGAGCTAAATTTTTATAAAAGGTTGGAGACCAGTGATTCCAGGTTTTGAAGCGCTTAAGCTCACGGGAAAGATTTTTCATTTCATGGGATAAGGCTAACTTTGCCGCCTCAACAATTTTTGAACATGAGCGACAGTTCGACCCCTATTCTGAGTACCTGGGTAGAAATACCAAAAAATTCCGATTTCTCGATTTACAACCTTCCTTTCGGAGTATTTAAAAACAAAAAGCTGAGTCCCAGAATCGGGATTGCTATAGGGGATAAAATCGTCGATCTCAGTGTCCTCGATCAAGAGGGTTTTTTCTCGTCGCTCTTCTTACCTGAAGGGATATTCCTGAAGGAATCATTGAATGATTTGATTTCTCTAGGGAAGGTACAAACCAAGAAAATCCGCGAACGGGTTCAGCAATTGCTGTTGGCGGAAAATGGAGAATTGCGAGATCACTCTGCCCGAGGCAAAATCATGGTCAATCGCAAGGAGGCGGAAATGCTCATGCCGGTGAAAATTGGGGATTACACCGACTTTTACTCCAGCATCGAGCATGCGACCAATGTCGGAAAGATGTTTCGTGATCCTGAAAACGCATTGCTGCCAAACTGGAGACATCTGCCGGTAGGTTACCATGGACGAGCTTCCTCGATCGTGGTTTCGGGTACGCCCATCCATCGTCCAAAAGGACAGTTTAAGGATCCTGATATGGAGAAGCCTGCATTTGGACCCAGTCGAAGATTGGATTTTGAATTGGAACTTGCCTTCATCACAGGTAAGTCAACCAAACTAGGTGATAGTGTAGAAGTAGAGGAGGCTGAGGAATATATTTTTGGTTTTGTCTTGTTTAATGACTGGTCTGCCCGTGATATTCAAGCTTGGGAATATGTGCCTTTGGGCCCCTTTTTGGGAAAAAACTTTGGTTCGTCCATTTCCCCTTGGGTGGTAACACTGGAGGCCTTGGAGCCTTTCCGTGTAGCGGGGCCTGTGCAAGAACCCGAGGTATTGGACTACCTAAAGGTGAAAAAGGATCACAGCTTCGACATTCAATTGGAAGTGTTGATTCAGCCTGAGGGCAAAAAAGCCTCTAAGGTCTGCACCTCCAATTTCAAATACATGTATTGGAACATTGCTCAGCAGTTGGCGCATCACACGGTCAATGGTTGCAATATCAACGTCGGCGATATGATGGCTTCGGGTACTATTTCCGGTTCCACGGAAGATTCCTTTGGATCCATGCTCGAACTTAGTTGGAAAGGCACCCGACCAGTGAAGTTGGAAGATGGCGATGAACGCCGATTTATCGAAGATGGCGACACGGTCATCATGAAAGGATTTGCTGAAAAAGAAGGGATCCGGGTAGGGTTCGGGGAGGTTGCCTCTCAGATACTTCCGGCCAAATAAACATCAAAAAGCCCCGACTTTCGATCGGGGCTTTTTGCTTATTGTGTGTCTTTGATGACGATGAAGAGTAACTCGGGTTCGTCTGTGGTGATGAAATTGACTTTTTGCTCCAGTAGCCAAGCCATGTCTTCCAATAAATTTACCGTCCAAGCATTGGTTGTCAGTCCGAGCGCTTGTGCTTCTTTGATCCACTCGGGTTTATTTTTCAATAAACGAATGTTGTAATCAAATCCGAAAAATCCGGCTTCCTTGAGTTCTGCGGGAGACTTGTCTCCATTGAGATAGGCTACGTTGGCTTTTGGGTCAGTGGCGATGACTTTTTTGCCGCCTTCGTAGCTGAAGGTGATGTAATCCACCCATTTTTCAGCTCCAAGTTTTTGGACTGTTTTCACGGATAGTTCTCCGACTCGCTCGCTACGCGCCACGTTGATTCGAGAAGGCTTAAACTCCAAAATCAGCTTGGTTCCCGTCTGCTTCATTCCTTCGGTCAGATATTCTTCCAAGGTTGGGATTTTCTCCCCGTTTGGGAGTTTCTTGGTCAAAAGTTGCTCATAAGTGGAGGTTTCGATATCAATCCCCTGAAAATCATGGTCGTGATTGACCACTAGGACTTCATCCGCCGTCATCCACACGTCAAACTCTGATCCTTCACATTGGAGACGGACTGCCTCGCGAAGAGAAGCTAGGGAGTTTTGAGGATGGCCTTGAGCTTTCCACGCACCACGATGAGCGATGACTTTGTTTTGGTGGAACGTGGTCTGTGAAAAGGAAAATGTAGAAACCAGGGTCATGGCTAAGATCAAGTTGAGAAGCTTTTTCATGTGTTGCGGAGCTGGGTGAAACTAAAACTGCATCAAATTAACAGAACTCGCTCTTCTTTTTTTCCAGATGGATATAAGTTTACACAAACTTCACACTTGGCCTTCGTTTTCCTCAGAATCTGATTTTTTAGTAGGCTTTCCCCCTGCGATTTTATAGAAAAGCCATCCCACACCAATCACAAAGTGGACAGCGATCACGGTGACGACGATCCAAAGGGTGGTGTTGTTTTGCATGGGGTGATTTAAAATGATGGACGAAGATCAGCGCTTACGTTTTCCTTCCAAGCTCGGAATAATTGATCCAATTCGTAAACCATTTCCGGAGATTTTTCAGCTAGATTTTGAGTTTCAAAAGGATCTAAAGCAAGGTTATAAAGCTCCCAAGGGCTGTTTTTTCCATGAGTAACGAGTTTCCAGTCACCTTTTCTGACGGCTCTGCCAACTGCCCATTCCCAGAAAATGGGCTGATCACGGGCTGTTTTTTCATTTTTTATGGCGGGTAATAAACTCTCCCCGGCTGCGGGCAAAACAGGCTTGCCATTTACCGATTCGGGATACCTTGCACCGGCCAGTTCCGCCAAAGTGGGCAGAATGTCTATCAGGTGAGCAGGAAAGGGATTGAGTTCATTTTGATGTCCTAGGCCTGAGGGCCAAGAGATGATTAGGGGAGTTTTGATTCCTCCTTCGTACGAATAATTTTTAAAGAAGCGGAGCGGTGTGTTTCCGACATTTGCCCAGTCTTCGCCAAGGGAAGTCCATTGGCCAACCGAACCGATTTTCCCATTGCCAGGTAAAGTGACTACCTCTCCCGATGCGCCATTATCAGCAAGGAAGATGAAGACCGTATTCTCTAGCTTTCCAAGTTCTCTGAGCTTTTGGATGATCTCGCCTATTTTTTGATCCATCCGATCGATCATGGCGGCATAAACCTCCATTTTTTGAGCCTCAATCTGCTTTAGCGAATCAGACAGAGAGACCCAAGGCAGGTGGGTGGCTGTGGTGAGAACTGCGTTTTCCCCGATCAATTGTAAGGATTTTTGTTTTTCAAATCTGCGTTGACGGATTGCTTCATAGCCTTCCGAATACTTGCCTTTGTATTTGGCGATATCTTCTGGCCAAGCCATCAGCGGATCATGAGGAGCGGTGTATGCAAGGTATAGAAAGAACGGATTCTTTTCTCCCCGATACTCATCTAGCCAACTCAAAGCATACTTGGTAAAGTAGTCTGTGGAATAGTAGTCTGAAGGAGGACTATAAGGTTGCATCAGGATCCGGTCATTATAAAAGGGCCGATCGGGGCGTTTTTGAGCAGGTTGAGGTTCATTTTCCCGTTTTGGACCGGGGTTAAAATGGTTGGAAGCACCCTCCATGAGGCCATAATACCGGTCAAACCCACGATCCATCGGATGGTCGGCACCGTGGTGCTTGCCAGCCCAAAGGGTGCGGTAGCCTGCGGATTTGAGTACTTCGCCGAGGGTAGTCGCATTTTTCAAGGGCTGAGTATACGTGGCTTCATACCCGACTTGCTGGGCATAGAGTCCTGTCATCAAGGCAGCACGAGATGGATTGCATTTGGAGGTATTGTACATCTGGGTAAATCGAACTCCGTTTGCGGCAAGCCAGTCAAGGTTTGGAGTTTCCACTTCGCTGCCATAGGCTCCGATATCTGACCAGCCCAAATCATCTGCGAAAATCAGGACGATGTTGGGCTTAGAGGGAGGGTCTTTTTCTTTGGAGAAAAATGAAAAAGTGGAAAGGAAAAGCACAAAGAGGGAAAAGGGCATGGCGAGGAGTGAGTGGTTTTGTCAAAAGTTAAGAATTTGAGTTAAATGCACTGTCCTTTTCGACCTGTTTTGAACCCGGATTATGCATTAGAATTCGTAGCGAGAGTTCAAAATGCAAGAAAATCAGGCACTTTGGAGATCGAGGCGTAGCACCGCTACGGCGAGATCGAAAAGTGAAGTGAAACGGCTGATTTTGAAGTATTTTGGGCTCGTAGTAGATTTTCTATTGCATATTTCAGGTTGAACAATTGGTCAGATTGCCTCTCATTTTTGAAATAAAAAAAGCGGGAAAAATCCCGCCTTCTATAAGATAAAATCCTGCTTTTTATAAGTCCTTGTATTCATAAACTGGATCTTTTCCTGCTTTCTTTTGCTCTTGGTAATCTTTCAGGGCTTTCAAAGCAGGCTTGCGGAGGAGCAAGATCGCGATCACATTGAGCCAAGCCATCAAACCAACACCAATGTCTCCCAAAGTCCAGGCGAGTTCAGCTGTACGGCTCGAACCATAAAATGTCGCACCTAAAATCAGAAAGCGAAGTAGGTAAACTGTCCATTTTCTTGTGCCCGACTTTTGGAGGTAACTCAAATTGGTTTCGGCGATATAGTAATAAGCCATGATCGTGGTGAAGGCGAAAAACATTAAGGCAAAAGCCACAAAACCTGATCCAATGGAAGGGAAATGAGTGGAAATAGCCATTTGGGTAAATTCTGGGCCGATGCTTACTCCAGGGATATTTTCTACAATAAATCCTCCTTCAGGATTTACCACATTGTACTGACCCGTGAAAAGAATCATAAATGCAGTAGCAGTACACACAAATAAGGTGTCGATGTACACTGAAAAGGCTTGAACCAATCCCTGCTTGGCAGGATGACTCACTTCAGCGGCTGCGGCAGCATGAGGCGCGGTGCCTTGTCCTGCTTCGTTAGAGTAAATTCCTCTTTTGATTCCCCAAGATATAGCCAAACCAAATACTCCTGAATAAGCTGCCTCAAGATTGAATGCCGATGAAATGATCAGAGAAATGACTTCAGGGATTTTTTCATAGTTCAAAATCATAATGATCTGTGCGAGAAGGATGTAGCCCAATGCCATGAATGGAACTACAAACTCAGCCACTTTGCCGATTCGCTTGACACCTCCAAAAATGATCATAGCCAAGAATACCACGACCACACCCCCTGTGATTTCTACAGGCACTTGGAAGGCACTTTTCATACTAAGGGCGATACTGTTGGATTGTACTCCCGGTAGCAAAACAGCCATACTAAGAATGGTTACCACTGCGAAAAGTGCCGCATACCATTTGATTCCGAGTCCCTTTTCGATGTAGAAAGCAGGACCTCCTCGGTACTGACCGTCTTTTACTTCTTTGTATATCTGACCTAAGGTAGCTTCAATGTAGGCGGAAGCCGAACCCAGAAATGCAATTGCCCACATCCAAAAGATGGATCCAGGTCCACCCATGGCGATCGCTGTGGCTACACCCGCAATGTTTCCTGTGCCGATTCTTCCAGAGAGTGCTAGTGCGAAAGCTTGAAAAGAAGATACGCCTTGCTCGGAAGATTTGCCTTTAAACAGCAGTTTGACCATGTCTTTGATGTATCTGACTTGGACAAACTTGGTGACAAATGAAAAGTAGATCCCTGCTCCCAGGCAAAGTAAAATCAACGCATTGCTCCAAATGAGCCCGTTGAGTGAATTGATAATTTCTTCCATGTTTTAGATTGGAACGTTTGTGATAGCGCTTTTTTGCTTGCGGCCAAATATAGAGGCTTCTTTTAGGATTTAGCTAGAAAAAATGGGGTAGAAGGCACATTTTCAGTTCGGTTTAAGCAAGATTAAACCCTTTTTCTAAAAATTTGGATGATATGATTCTGAAAAATAGCCTCCTAAAACAGGTTTTTCTTTGGTAAGGGTAATAAAAAGAGGCGGATCAACTACTGACCCGCCTCTCCTTGGAATTTAAAATTTTTCCTAGATTTTACTCAAAACCAAACTTCTTCAAACCTTCGTGGCTGATTTTGATGGCTTCCATAGGGTCAAGTCCAAAGGTGTTATCTTGCTCTACTAGGTAAAACTCCATGCCTGACTGTGCTTTGGCTGCTAGGATCTTTGCAAAGTCGATTTTGCCTGTTCCCACCGGAGCAAAGTTGCCCACAGAGTCCATGTCCTTCACATGCCAAGCCTTGAATCGGCCAGGGTATTTTTCAAAGTAAGACAATGGGCTTGCCTCAGCTTTGGTAACCCAATAGAGATCCATTTGGAAGTTTACCCACTCAGGGTTGCACTTTTCAAGAAGAACTTCTTCAATTACAGTACCATCAGCCATTGGCTTAAATTCGAAGTCATGGTTGTGATAAAGAAGCTTGATACCCGCATTGAAGCACTTTTCTCCCAGCGTATTCATGATGGTTACAAGTTCGTCAGCAGTGCCTTTCATCCCCAAGGTGCGTGTAGCCGGATCAAAGGTAAACATGCCCATTGGGGGTACCGGGATCACAAAGTAAGAGATGCCTGCAGCCTTCACGTCAGCGATGAGTTGATCTGCATTTTCCATTGTCACCATGCCCATGTGCGCACTGACAGCGGTAAGACCTAGGGAATCCAAATAGGCTTTAAACTCGGTAGGAGCCATGCCGTAAAACTTGCCGTCTTCGTAGTTTGCTGCTTCTACATAGGCATATCCAGCATCCGCTACTTTTTGAAGAGTTGATTTTGGATTGATTGCCATGGAGTCACGAACGGTGTACAAAGCAAGGCCACCCAATCGGGCAGGAGAGACTTCCGTTTCGGTTACTTCCTCTGATTTTGGAGCACACGACGCGAATCCAAGGATCAAAGCCAACAATAGGGTAAGTCTGAGATTGATTTTTTTCATAAGTGGGTAAGATTTTGATCTTGAAAGATACCGATTTCCTCAAAAAGAAGGATGCTTCTATTAATTATTGTCTCAATTAGGAGAAAATAGGTTGGCTTGACCTTTTTAAGCAAATCCAAAGATCAATGGAAAAAGAAACACCACGATCATGCTCCAAATCAGGTAGATGGGCAAATATCGGACCACCAAGAGTGCGACCTCAGAAAAGGATTCCTGGCTATTTAAGGTTTGGAAAAGCTTTCTGGAAACTAGAATCAAATGAACCAGCATCAGGAGATTCACTCCAAGTATAGCCAGTCGGTTTGGGGTGATGCCCCATTCTGAAATTCGGAACCCGATTGCTGACAAGGCAATCAAATTGACCAAAATTGTGACCCCGGAGAGTAAGGTCAAAATCCATTTGGAAGCTTTAGAAGGGTGTTCTTTGGATGCTTCCGTCACCGAGAAAAAAATCAAGGCCATTACCCCAATAAGCAGGATATTGAAAATCAACAAAAACTCACGGTCATTGTAGGGATCTTTTCCTCCCAAAAGGATGGTGCTTAAATACACCACGAGCATAATCAGTACCAATGGGCTGAAAATCTTAGCAATAATTGGAGGGATCTTATTGACCAACTGTGGATTGGTCTGGGTAAGGTGCGTCGCAATTAACGGTGCGGCGACCAATCCAAATACTCCGATATTCTGGAAATAAAACTCCTCGATCCGCAGTCCGATCAACTCAAAAAGTCCTACAGTCAACCCGGAAAGGAGTAGGCCTGATAGCCCTAAAATTACTCCCATGATGATTGCATCCGCATTGAATTCCAGGTAGGATAATCTTTTGGAAAGGTCTTTTCGGGATCCTTCTGAAAAAACAAATCCCAGCACTCCCCAAAGTAGAAGCGGCAAGTGGATACTGGCTAAAATTAAGGTATCGCTGGTGGTAGATTGGGGCAGCAGATTGATGTAAAAAAGCGATGCCAAGACAATACCGATTGGAAGCCCAAGGTCCTTCAGCTGTAGCTTCTTCTTTCTGATAAAGTATGCTCCCACAAAAGGAAATACCAAAAATCCCAAATTGCGTGGATAGAAGAATTCCTCATTGAGTCCTGTAAAGACTGGGATTTTTGCCAATACCCAAGCTAATGCGGCGGCGAAAAGAATAAATGTCCAATCTGAGGTTGATCCCCATTTTACAGAATCGGATTCATAAGAAAGTCGGGCCTGCCAAAATTCCGCTTGATCTTTTCCTTGGATCTCCGGATAAAGGGCCTCAAAGGCGGTTTTGAATTCTGTTTTGTTCTTTCGGTAGAGTTTTTCCAGTTCTTCGGCCTGGCCGAGATGGGAAAGGATTTGATCTTTCATAGTTAAATTTGAGTGGGGTGAAATGATGCTAATTAATTCCAATCTCCGGTGAGGGCAAAAGCCATGACGGCACTCAGCCAAAGGGCGACGAAGTAGAGGATGGTACTGAAAATGATGGCGATGAGCTTTTGATTTCCAATAGGGAACCATCGGAATCCCATCAGATAGAAGAAAATCCCTCCTGCAGCTCCACCAGATGGGATAATCAGGAGAGGATAAAGCATCCATAACTCAAAGACTTCTTCTTTGGTGAGGATGACGAAAGACAAAAGCACAAAGGGAATACTTGCTCCCAAGATGGCCGGAAGTGCCAATTCTTTAATTGGGAGAAAGGGGGATTTTTCTGCAGTTTTCATAGTGTTTGGTTTTTGAAAGTACTTTGTAATTCAAAGTGTGTGGATAAATTTTTTTAGGGTTTGTTCTGTTTGATCAAATTTTCGAGGAATTCGAGATGCGCCCGAAAGGCATCTTTGCCAGCTTGGGTAGCCCCATAGGTGGTGAATGGTTTTCTGCCCGCAAAGGATTTTTCTATTAGGATGTATTCCGCATTTTCTAGGTACCTCAGGTGCGAAGCCAGATTGCCGTCGGTGACGTCAAGCAGCTCTTTGAAGGAATTGAAGTCATACCGATCATTGACCATCAGGATGGACATGATGCGGAGTCGGACCACATTTTCAAATGCTTTGTCGTAAATGCCTTCCACCTTATCGATCGTAACGGTAATACATCATGGATCCGTAGATCACATGCAAAATCCCAAATCCCAGAGCCCAGCAAAGAAGCCCATAAACAGGGAAAAACGCGGCAACGACTCCCAAAACTAACTGCCCGATCCCGAGATTTTTGATTTCCCCCAAGGTGAAATGAGAGGCATTGATCAATCCCAAACCGTAGAAAATCAAGGTAGCAGGAGCGATTAGCTGATAGGAGTTTTCATGAATTAAGGCGAAGGAAAATAAGCCTCCCGATACCACAGGGATGAACAAGGCGGAGAGGAATCGTTTGCTCGCCGGTGTCCAAAACTGCTCTGCTTTTCGTTGACTTTTGCTTTGACTGAGCAGGTAGGCCGATCCGATCGCCAACACCAAAACGGTCATTGCTACTCCAAGCAAGCTGATCCGAAGATCCGGGGTACTCATCGGTTCAGTACCTGTACCGTATGAAGTGCTTGGAAAATAGATCCAGTACCACGCGATACCCGCACCGATGAAGGCATAGATCCCTGCCAATACACCCGCAAGTCCACTCAATGATAGAAAGCGGGTACTCCGCTCCATCATGGACTTGATATCTGCTAATTCTTGTTCCGGTTTTCTCATTTCAAAAGTACTTTGTGATGCAAAGTAAAATTATATTTACCGTGTGACCAAGTGTTTTGGGATAATTTTAGAAAAATTTAGAATATCGGGACCCTAACCTCTAATCTTGAATATCGAACCCTGATTTTCGACCGATTAACATCGAACTCCGAACAAATAAAGAACACTCTCATGCAAACTACCTTCGATGCTATCGTGATCGGTTCCGGAATCTCCGGAGGCTGGGCAGCCAAAGAACTCTGCGAAAATGGTTTGAAAACTTTGGTGCTCGAGCGGGGTAGATCTGTCGTTCACAACCAAGATTATCCTACAGCGCATCTGAAAACTTGGGAAGTGCCGCATAGGGGTCGAGTGACTCAGGAATATTTAAAGGATAATCCCCTGATCAGCAAGGCCGCGGGGTTTGGAGAAGAGACGAAGCATTTTTTCATTCAGGACAAAGATCATCCCTATGTGCAGGAAAAGCCTTTTGACTGGATCAGAGGCTATCAAGTTGGAGGTAAATCATTGACTTGGGGACGTGCTACGCAGCGTTGGAGTGCGCATGAATTCAAAGCTCCAGAACTCCAAGGCTATGGAATGAATTGGCCGATTGGGTATGAAGAAGTGGCTCCTTGGTATTCTCATGTCGAAAAATTTATCGGGGTCTGCGGCTCCAAGGACGGAATAGAAGCCATGCCCGATGGGGAATTCATGAAGCCCTTTCCGTTCAATTGTGCAGAAGAATACGTTAGCCAGAAGATCAGGGAACATTACCCAGATCGGCATTTGGTTCATGCCCGATGGGCTCACCTGACCGAACCCCAAGAGATCCACCTGCAGCAGGGGCGTGGCCAATGCCAAGCTCGCAACATGTGCATGCGTGGCTGTCCTTTTGGAGGGTATTTCAGTTCGGTGTCTTCCACTTTGCCTTGGGCAGAGCGAACGGGTAATTTGACTATCAGACCGCATTCGGTGGTTCATTCGGTGAAATATGATGAAGAAAGCGGCAAAGCATCCGGCGTGAAAATCATCGATGCGGAGACGAAGGAAATCCATGAATTCAAAGCCCGAATTATTTTTCTGAATGCCTCCGCACTCAATTCTGTTTCGGTTTTGCTCAATTCCAAATCCAACCGCTTTCCCAATGGACTAGGAAATGACCACGGTCTTTTGGGTCGCTATGTAGCTTTTCACAATTACCGAGGATGGGTTTCCGGTGAGTTGGATCAGTTTCAGGATAAATACTATTACGGCAGAAATCCTACAGAACCGATCCTGGCGAATTTTCGAAACTTGGGTAAAAAGGATCCTAACCTTCCGTTTGTTGGCGGATATACCGTTTTCTCAGGAGCTTGGAGGGGTAGAGGAAAGGAAATGTCCAATCCGACTTTTGGCGCGTCATTTAAAAAGGCGCAAACAGAGCTAGGAAATTGGCATGTCTACATGTACATGCAAGGTGAGACGATTCCCAAATTTGAAAATCACGTCAGGCTAAGTGAGATCGAAACCGATCCGTTTGGCATTCCTCAGTTGGTTACCTCAGTCGGATATGATCAAAATGACGAAGCAATGCTCCAGGATTTTTTGAAGGAAGCTCAAGAAATGTTGGAAAAAGCAGGGGTGAAAAACATCGAATCCCGTGATTCCGGTCAAGCGCCTGGTCTGGATATTCACGAGATGGGAGGAGCCAGGATGGGGACTAAGCCTGAAAATTCTATGCTCAATGAATGGAATCAGCTTCATGCCTGCAAAAACGTGTTTGTCACCGATGGGGCTTGTATGACCAGTACCGGCAATCAAAGCCCTTCTTTGCTTTACATGGCATTGACTGCGCGAGCCGCAAATTTTGCAGCCGAAGAATTCAAAAAAGGAAGGATATAAAAAAACGCAGCCCTAATGGACTGCGCTTTCGAACTACTTGGTTATAGGTATTTGAATAAATTTTTGTAGCTGCCGTGAGTGTCTCCACTCACGGACAAACTTTTTAAAATAGCATCGGTGCAAACATAGACAAGTAGGTTCTCCAATTGGCCCATGTATGTCCACCTTCGTTTTCGAAGTATTCATGCTGAAAACCGGTTTTTTCCAAAACGCTCAATAAGCGCTTGTTGGAGTCCATCACAAAGTCCTCTTTGCCGCAGGCTACCCAGTATTTGTGAACTCCACTGGCTTTCAAAGCAGTGAATTTTTTCTCCATCTCTGCCATATCCGCATTGGCATCGAATATCCCGCTACTGAAGACTCCGATGTAGCCAAAAGTACCCGGATAGGTAATCGAAGCGGTGATCGTATGTCCTCCACCCATGGAAAGTCCAGCCAAGGCTCGATGATTTTTATCCGCTTTAACGCGGAAGTTTTTCTCAATGTAAGGCACTACGTCTTCCACCAAGCTCTTTTCAAACTTGCCTTGGTACTTAGAGAAAGTCTCCCGAGTTGGTGCAGGAAGTCCAGGAACTTGTCTTAAGGTAGAGGTTTGCCAAGCATTGCCATTCGTCATGACTACGATCATGGGCTTGGATTTGCCAGAAGCAATCAAATTGTCCAAAATCAAGTTTGCTCGACCCAAAGAAGACCAGGCATCCTCGTCTCCTCCCGCTCCATGAAGAAGGTAAAGGACCGGATAGGATTCTTTGCCTGAATCATATCCCGGAGGAGTGTAGACGTACATTCTGCGGTTGGTTCCCAAAGTTGGGGAAGGATACCAAACTTGAGCAATGTTGCCATGCGGAGTGTCGTTGAGTTGGAAAACAGAAGAACCCTCTCCAGGCACCATCAGCAAACTGGCATATCGGGTACCGTCCCGCAAGGCATGTGGATTGGTGACATCGATCGCTGCCACTCCGTCGATGAAGAAATTGTAATGGTACATGGAGGAGGGCAGGGGCTTAATGGTCACCGACCAAACACCCTGCTCTCCCTTGACTAGAGGAAGAGTTTCTCGGAATCCCATCCAGCTGCCGTTGAGTGTGACTTCGTTTGCTTTTTCCGACAGAATGCGAAACGTCACCGAATTGTCGGCATTGACTTCAGGAGATACCACCCGGGGCGCTGACATGGCGCTGATTTCCTGGGCTTTTACATGGGCTGAAACCCCAAAAAGGAGCAAAAGAGCCAAACTTTTGAATAAAAAGGAAAACTTCATAGGGTAAAGGGTTTATAGGTTATTGAAAAAGGCGTGGAGCAAATTGAGTTAGGTACACTCTCCAGTTTCTCCAAGTATGCCCCCCTTCACTTTCTACATATTCATGAGGCATGTTCATTCCTTTTAGCTTCGCGAGGTACTCCTGATTGGCTTTGTAGAGGAAGTCGGTCTTTCCGATCGCAATCCAGTATAGCTTGTAGCCATTGTCCATCTGGGTTTTAAGAGTTCCATCGAAGTTGCTGTACACTTTTCCAGTCGCATCTTCACGAGGCATGATAGCTGCTGAGAATGCACCGATGTAATCAAAGGTGTTTGGATAATATCTCGAAATATGGATCGTGTGAAATCCACCCATGGAAAGACCTGCGATTGCCCGATTCGCTTTATCTGCTTTCACCCGATAGTTACTTTCCACAAACTTGATGATGTCTCCAAAAGCGCTTTCATAGGTGCCATCCATGGTTTTTGCAATCATGAACTGAGGCTTGTAGAAGTTTTGACTGCCTTCCCCTGGCGCTGCATCTTGGATCACATTGCCATTGGGCATGACTACGATCATGGGTTTGGCTTTGCCTTGAGCAATCAGGTTGTCTAAGATTTGCGCGGTTCTTCCAAGATTGATCCATGCTTCTTCATCTCCACCGGCTCCATGAAGGAGGTAAAGGACAGGGTAAGTTTCGGTTGATTTTTCGTATCCAGGAGGAGTGTAGATGGTGATTCTGCGATCCATGCCCAAGCCAGGAGAATCGTACCAGCGGCGCGTCACCGAACCGTGAGGGATGTCGTTGGTCTTGAACAGATCTGCATGTCCACCGCCGATGATGAAGATGTTTGTGGCTGAAGCTACGTCACGAATCAGGAAAGGATTGCTTGGATCGGTGGTTGAAAAGCCGTCAATGACGAAGGAATAATTGTAAAGTTCAGGATTCAAGACCTGCGTTTTAAGTGACCAGACGCCATTCTCATCTTTGGTGAGGGCAGCCTTTCCCGGACCGTCCATTTGACCCATTGGGGTATCCATTTTTACAGATGGGAGAAAATCTCCTGTGATCTGAACTTCTTTTGCATTGGGTGCAAAGAGTCGAAAAGTCACTGAATTGTCAGCGTGGATTTCAGGAGAAATGATGTTTTGTGGCCTGAATAGGGCTTCCTGTGCCTTGGCAGAAAGCGTCAGCAAAAACACGGATAGGATAAGTAGAAATTTTTTTTTCATAGGTTTTTGGTTCTATTGTCTCAAAGTGTGAAAATAGAAAAAGGGTTTGGAAAAGCAAAGGCAATTGCCACAAAGGGGCAAATTGGAAGCAGATTTCAAATTTGAATTTTCACCGCAGAGCCGTAGAAAACGCAGAGAAAAAAACTTAATGATTTCAAGCCCTAGACTGGTTCAAGTCTTCAGTCCTGACTACCGGACTGCTTAGATCTAAAATAGTCAATCAAAATCCAAAAGTTCTTTTGGACTGATGGATAAAAAGGAACGAAATACCGATTACAAAAGCCCACCAAGGCAAACTGAAAATGATCGCCAAAAACAACCCGAAGAACATTGCCGCAGCCATATTTGGGAAGCTTGAACTTTCCTTTTTTCTATAAATCAACAATTGCAAGGCGGAAATAAAAGCTAAAAGCAATTTTGCCAACGTCAGGAAGTCAAAGTCGGAGGAAAGCAATCCTCTCCATACCAAGAATAGCAGTTCCGGAAAAACCAACAGAGCCAAGCTTCCTAATTGGTAGTTCAGTTTGGAACCCAGCGTAAGGGGTAGGCCGAGAGTCCAGCTTTGATGGGTAAGTTCTCGATCTGATTTTTCCAAAATCATGGGGAGTTGCACGTAGGAAACAATCAATACTCCAAACTGCAACCAGCGGATGTCATAGTCTCCCGATTGGAAGGAAAAGAAAAACCCGTTCAAGAGCAGTAAGCTAAAGGCTTTGGTCAGCAGAAAAAGTATGGGGCGATGGTTTTGGATAGACAAGATGATCCAAGTGAACCTCGGAAAAGTCCATCGCACCGAGGGACGGAGGCTAATTGTTTCCTTAAGAGGTTGGTGAAGGGTTTTTTGGACAAGGATGAAGTTGAAAAAAATAACGCCAAAGCTTAGTATCCAAAGCAACAAGCCAAGAAAAAGAGACTTTTGCTCCCAAGCGAAATAGCTCAAAAAGAGAAAGTAGCCAAAAAATGGGCTGAAATTGAGAAGTAGGATTTGACTCCAAAAACGTCTGAAATCAGAGGAAAAAAACAGCCCCAACTGATGAAAAAAGAGGTATTCATTTTTTCTGACCAATTCTAGTTGAATCCGCAGATGGATCCAGCCAAATAGCAAAATAGTAGTTGGTAAGAGCCAAAAAGCAAGCGGGTTTTTGAATAGAAATCTTCCAATAAGGATATGCTGTGCAGGCTCCATCAGGACTCCTCCGATGAGTAATACCAGCGTCCAGAACCCGAGTGTTTTTTGATAAAATGGTCGGACAAATGCAAGCAGGGCGAGCTTATCCATGGGATTGGATTTTGCCAGATTTCATGTGGAGAATGCTGGTTACAGGTAGTAATTCTATAGGTCCTCGTTGGTGGGAAGTAATGAGAAAACCAGTTCCTTGTTCAGCTTTTGACTTGATCAGGTGGACCAATTGATCCTGCGTATGGGCATCGATGGTGGTGAAAGGCTCATCCAAAATCACCAACTCGGGATTACCTAGGAAGGCGAGCAGCAAGGCGGATTTTTTCAACATGCCTGAAGAGTAGCCACCGATGGGAAAAGACAAGAAATCTTCCACATCAAATACCGCCTTCAGTTCGGAGATCTCTGCTACCGAAGCCTGTTTAGCTCTCGCCACAAAAGCAATTAAGTCATGGAGGTTTAAAAACTCTGGGAAAGTCGGTTCTGCAGGTGCAAATCCGATTTTCCTTCGGTACTCCAACGGCTGATCAAAAAGGGAAACACCATTCAATTCTACCCTTCCATTTGCAGGATGAATACCCGCCAAGGCTTTGAGCAAAGTGGATTTTCCCGACCCATTTCCCCCCAAAATCAGGTGAATTCCTTGCGGTAGATCTAGCTGCGGGATGACTACTTCGAAACCTGAAGGGTATTTTTTTTCAAAACCGGAAAGGGAAAGCATCAGAGGATTTGGGTTCTTTGACTTGAAAATTAACAGGTTTCTGTTTTTGGCCTTCCATAGTAGCATAGGCTTTATCTTTTTTTAACCTAATCAAGTTTTTAACTCATTTAGGAGGATGGGTTCGCCTTCTGAAATGATGAAAAAAAATACCTGTCAGGTTTTCGAAACCTGACAGGTCTAACTCAAGGCTTTATTTTTCAGTCCTAGAGAAGGCCTGAAAAAAGACTCAATCCATGTTTTTCTTTTCTACTACCCAACCCTCTGATTTTGCCAAACCGGGAGTTTTTCCAGAAAAGAGCTTCCCGGCTTCCTGATCGCCTTTCAACTGCCACTTGTACCATGCAGTCGCCACCCGGGCAAATTCTCCCCCATAAGGTTGACCATAGGTGCCACCATGTCCCACTTCGAGATTGCCAACAAAAATCGGGACATGGTTAATTCTGGCGAAATCATCCATTCCGTTTCCATAAGCGATGTCAGACTTACCGCCCAAAAGGTAGAGCGTAGGAACTTTGATTTCATTGAGTTTAGCCTTGGTGACTTGAGGCATGCCGGGCATTCCTCCACCATTTCCCAAAACGCCACTGTTGAACACACCAACAGTGGTAATTCTTGGATCACCGGCTACTTCCAGCGTTTGCAGTCCTCCGCAGGACATTCCGCTGACGGCTATCTTTTGGGTGTCTAGTTTTTGGAAATAAGGGCTATTAGGATCTGCATTTTGGCCGATGGCCCAGTCGATGGCATCGAGGAGTTTGTGAGACTTAGATCGGACATCTGTTTGCTTGGGCATCGTGCCGAGGGCGATCACCAAAAAACCATGGGAGGCCACTTCATTTAGAAAGTTGACATGCTCCCAAGGGGAATCAAAGCAGGCCCCATTGCCCCAGGCGATGATGGGGAGTTTGTTTTTGTTTCCAAACTTGGACAGATCTTGGGGTTGGAAAATCGTGTGAGTGGGTAAAGATGTGGCAGAAGTCATTACAGCCGGAAAGCTTCCTTTTCCTCCGTTTTCGATGATTTCAGATTTGGTTGGAGCTTGGAAGACTAGATTTTCGGAGAAAAAAGGAAGTGCTTTTATGCGAATCCGCTCGGCGATCCTGTTAAGGTGATCGCCTTCATAGCTTTCGTAGAAGTGGGGGATTTGGTAGGAATCCAACACTTCGTGGAGGTTTTTGGTCGCCTCGCTGATTCCTTTGTCCTGCAATCCTGCATCGATGGCGATGGCTTTCAGTTTTTTGAGGTTCAGGATGTATTGATCGACAAAGTTGAGGGTACGGTTGGCGATGATCTTGTTGATCACATCTTGGCGAGCTTCTCCATTTTTGGCAGGAAGATCCAGGTAAAGCGGAGGGTTTTTGGGATTGGGAGCAAAAGCTGCCGAGGTGGCCAAGGCTGCAATTTCAAAAAATGAGGTAGCCTGAAGCTGATCTGGAGTCAAGGTCTCCAACTTTTTCATCAATTCCGGATTAGTTGACGCACCACCATCCATGCAGCAGGGGCTTAGGGCGTAGATGGCTGAATAAACTTCGGAATTTTTCATGCCCAAGCGGAGGGTGCCATAGCCACCCATGGAATGCCCGGCAAGTCCACGACTTTCCTTGGTTGGGATAGTGCGGTAGTTAGCATCGACGTAGCGGACGAGTTCTTGCGTGACAAAAGTTTCCCAGTCGCCGATCGTGACCGAATTCGCATACATGCTGCCTTTGAAGCGGTTGTAGGCATTGGGCATGACTACGATCATTTCTTTGGAAAGTCCCTCGGCCAGAGATTGCTCGATGACGTCCTGCAGGTTGATCCAGTGCTTTTCCCAGCCGAACCATTGGGAATCCGTGTCGGTAAACCCATGCAGCATGTACAGCACTGGGAACCGCTTGTCAGGATTGGAAGCATAGGAAGGAGGAAGATAAACGGTCACATCCCGGTCTGCCGGATCTCCGATCAAATTGCCTTCGAGGGCTTTGCTGTGGACTTTGATACGCTCTTTGGTGCCCTTTTGTGCAAAGGTGGAAAATGCTCCCAAGCAAATCAGGAGCGTCAAGAGAAAGAATCTTTTCATAGGTTAATGGGTTTAGGTTGGGATAAAAGTAGGGGTTATGGTGAGTTTGGCAAATATTGGTCACTGATACAGAGATAGGATTCTGTTTTTTCCAACCTGAGAAAATAAGAGCTAAATAAAATTTTGGAGGATCTTAAACGTCCTTATCTTAAGAAAAATTAATATTTAGAGATTATAATCCCTTAAAATACGTATTTTTGGGGATTACGATCTCCAAAAATGCATATTCAAAGAGAGTTGTTCGGGGTTTTGGCTCGGAAAATCGATTTTAAAAAGGCGATTTTGCTCCTAGGACCGAGGCAAGTAGGAAAAACTACTTTAGTTAGAAGGCTGGCTGAAAGCTTGGGGAAGCCTTTTTTGTACCTCAATGGGGATGATTTGACCACGCAGCAAGCTCTTCAAAATGCGAACCTGTCATTTTTGAAAGCATATATTGGTTCCTTCCAAGTGGTGGTCGTGGATGAGGCCCAGCGTATTCCTCAGATCGGACTGACGCTCAAACTCATTGTTGATAATATTGAGGGAATTCAGTGCCTTGTCACGGGTTCCTCTGCTTTGGAGTTGGCTAGCTCAGTTCACGAACCACTCACTGGAAGAAAATGGGAATACCGTTTATTTCCGCTCTCATGGTCCGAATTGGTGCAGGGTATGGGGATGCCTTACTGCCTTGGAAAAGTTCATGATTTTTGGCACCTACCCGGAGGTGGTTACTCAAGAGGGAGCCGAAATTCCAATTCTGAATAATCTGGCTTCGAGTTATTTGTATAAGGACTTACTCAACTTTCAAGGGATCCGAAGACCTGAGCTTTTGGCCAAAATCCTTCAGGCCTTAGCCTGGCAAGTAGGTTCGGAGGTTAGTTTCAACGAACTCTCCCAGGCTGTACAAGCAGACAAAGCAACTGTCCAAAACTACATCGATTTATTGGAAAAAGCCTTTATCATCCAGCGACTCAATCCCTTTTCCAGAAATCTCCGCGGGGAAATCAGCACTAGCAGGAAAGTGTATTTTGTGGACAATGGGATTATGAATAGCATTAGTGGAAATTTTGCCACGCTTGCTTCCCGCGCGGATGTAGGAGCGCTTTGGGAGAATTTCCTGATTGCTGAGCGAACCAAATTGCTGAACTATCATGGTTTTTATGGCAGGGTATACTTTTGGAGAAATGTGCGAGGACAGGAGATTGACTACATCGAGGAAATCGACGGAAAAATCTACCCGTTTGAGTTTAAGTGGAATCCAAAGGCCAAGGTAAAGTATCCCAAAATTTTTGAGGAGACTTACAGTCCCCAACCGCTGCAAATGATCCACAAGGACAACTTTTGGGAGTGGTTGGGTAAATATCCGTATTAACTATGGGTGGTTTTTTGGTTTTTATAGCCTGTTTGTCAAAGGCAATTCCTCAAAATCCGAAATTTCTTTCTTGGGAAAAGGTATATGCCTTTGGTAATACTTTTTAGAAGAATGAAATCGAGCATGACTCATAGCTTTTAAACCAATTTTGGTGTCAAGACATGCGAGATTCTCCCGATCCAGATAGCTATCGGGACGTGACTGGCTATCTGACCTCTAAAAAACAATTTATCAGCAGATGAAAACACTTTCTTTAGAACTAAACGAATCTGTTTTTGAGGAAACGGAGGGTATTCTCAAGGAAAAGGGAATTTCGAGAAATAGATATATCAATGAAGCCTTGGATTTTTATAATCGCTATCACAAGCGGAAGAAGTTGACTAAGGCATTCGCAAAAGCTTCTCAACTGGTAAGAGATTCGTCCATGGAAGTGAATGCGGAATTTGATCAGCTGATCGATGAAGGGGCAATATGAAATCGAGCATGACCCCCTGTCCGTGTCACATAGAGGAAAGATTATCTGTCATGCGAAGATTCCATATGACCTTTAAAAATCAAATTATAATCATATGGAATTTGTCTTGTAAATCTAAATCCTGCTCGCGGTACCGAGCCTGGTAAATCCGGTCTGCGGTTGTGATTCAAACTAATTTACTCAATCAGTTGGATCATCCTTCCACCTTGATTTGCCCGATTACCACCCAACTATAAGCTGAGGAAAATATTCTAAGAGTACGTCTAGACTCGGAAGGAACAGGATTGGAAAAAGGCTCAGAGATTTTGGTAGATCAAATCCGTGCTTTGGATAACCGCCGATTTTTGGAAAAGCTTGGGAAGCTCGGTTCGGAAAAGGCCTTGGAACTAAGGGAGAAATTGGGAGCGGTGATGGATTTTTAACGGAAATAACCAATATTGCATTAATCTTATGAATATTGGTGAAAAATAAAAAGACTATGACGGTAATTAGAAAAACAGTGACCTTCACGGAGCAGCAAGACCGTTGGATAAAGGCTCAAATTGAAGAAGGAGACTTTACCAATGAATCTGAATACCTACGCCACCTGATTAGACAAGATCAAGAGCAAAAAGGAAAGTTGCAAAAACTTAAAGTTGCTATTCAGGAAGGAATCGACTCTGGTATTTCCTCCAAAACCTTCTCTGAAATCCTACGGGAGGTAGAGGTCAAGATGAAAGCGGATGGAAAGCTTTAAATTTTCCGTTAAGGCTGAAGAAGATCTTGTTGAAATCTATTCCTATGGGATCTTGCAATTTGGGTATTCCCAAGCAAATAACTATGTCTTTGGCCTAGAAGAGACCTTATTGAAATTGGCTCAATCCCCATTTATGGGAAAACAGTCTGATTTTGTTTCAAAAGGTTTAAGATCATTTGTTTACAAATCCCACATAATTTTTTATCAGCTTGAGGATGGAGGGGTTTTGATTGTAAGGATATTGAACCAAAGTAGAGATTATAATTCCTTCCTGTGATTCAGTTTTAACCTAGAATTTTTGAAAACTGCCCATTGAATTTGATCCTTGATCATTCGATCACTTACCAATTACATTTTTCAACTTATCCAACTCCCCCTAAACTTCATTTGCCAATCCCCACCTGCCAAGGTATCTTTGCGGCCTAAACAAAAACTGTACACCGTGGCAAACAAAACCGTCAAAGTAGGTCTGGTCCAGCTCAGTTGCTCTGGGAATGTGGCCGAAAACATGGAGAAAACCATCGCAGGCGTTCGCACCGCTGCCCAAAAAGGCGCTCAGGTCGTGGTTCTGCAGGAACTTTTTAGATCGCTTTATTTCTGTGACGTAGAGGATTACGAAAACTTCAAACTCGCCGAAGCCATTCCTGGCCCATCAACTGACACGCTCGGTGCCTTGTCCAAAGAATTGGGGGTGGTGATCGTAGCTTCTTTGTTTGAAAAACGTGCCGAAGGACTTTACCATAACACCACGGCGGTATTGGATGCGGATGGAACCTACCTCGGCAAATACCGAAAAATGCATATTCCTGACGATCCGGGCTATTTCGAGAAGTTCTATTTCACTCCGGGCGACTTGGGCTATAAAGTGTTTCCAACCAAATTCGGCAAAATCGGCGTGCTGATTTGTTGGGATCAGTGGTATCCTGAAGCAGCTAGAATCACCGCTTTGAAAGGTGCGGACTTTTTGGTGTATCCAACCGCCATCGGCTGGGCTTTGCATCAGGATGAGCAAACCAACGAGGATCAATACAATGCATGGCAGACGATTCAGCGTTCACACTCAGTAGCCAATGGACTTCCAGTTGTTTCCGTCAACAGAACCGGAATCGAAGGTCCAATGCAATTTTGGGGGGGATCATTTGTGTCCAATGCATTCGGTCGAGTGACCTATAAAGCCCCTCATTTGGAAGAAGAAATCCACGTGGAGGAACTCGATTTGACAGGTTCGGACCGGTATAGAACGCACTGGCCTTTCCTGAGAGACCGTCGAATCGACTCTTACGCTCCGATCACCAAGCGCTACCTTGACGAAGAATAAGCCATGAAAAACTTGTTTGAATTGGCTCAAACCGGTGCAGTGACTCCGGCGGAGTTAGGCTACTATTTTCCTGCTGAATTTGCCCCTCAGGAATCCATGTGGCTGAGTTGGCCGCACAAGGAAGCGAGCTGGCCGGGTAAGATCGAGACGGTTTTTGCACCCTATTCCCAGTTTATCACCGAAGTAGCCAAAGGCCAAAAGGTGAATATCAACGTGGCGGATGAAGCGATGAAAGCCTTTGCTTTGTCACATCTGGAAAAAGCCGGAGCGGATCTGAGTAAGATCGCTTTCCATTTTTTCCCAACCAATGATGCTTGGTGCCGTGATCATGGACCTGCCTTTTTGATCAATCCCAAAGCGGAAATCAAAAAGATTTTGGTCAAATGGAACTACAATGCTTGGGGTGAAAAATACCCGCCTCACGACTTGGACAATCAGATTCCGATTCATATTGCGGAGCACTTGGGCGTCCCTTATTTCAAACCCGGAATCGTCATGGAAGGCGGTTCGGTAGAATTTAATGGAAAAGGAACGCTCTTGACCTCAACGGCTTGTTTGCTGAATGAAAACCGGAATCCACACCTCAATCAAGCCCAAATCGAGAAATATCTCTGTGATTACTATGGGGTAAAACATATCCTTTGGGTAGGAGATGGCATCATCGGAGACGACACCGATGGGCATATCGATGATATCACACGATTCGTGAATGAAGACACCGTGGTGACTGTGGTAGAAGAAAATAAAGCCGACGAAAACCACGAAATCCTAGCCGAGAATCTAGAATTGCTCAAGAAAATGCGATTGGAAAACGGCAAGCAATTGAATATCGTGGAGCTCCCGATGCCTAGTCCGGTGATTTGGGAAGATCAACGACTACCGGCTTCGTATGCCAATTTCTACATTGCCAATGAATTGGTAGTGGTACCGACTTTCCGGGATAAAAATGACCAAAAGGCGCTAGATATACTTACGGATTGCTTCCCGGGAAGACGTGTGATTGGAATTGACAGCACCGATATCATTTGGGGCTTGGGTAGTTTTCACTGCCTTAGTCAGCAGGAACCTTCTGTCAAGTAGGCAGTCTCAGTGATCAGTTTGCAGGTGCCAAATAAAAAATTAGAAAGGCAATCCGAAAGGGTTGTCTTTTTTATTGAAAGGCAAACTTCTTGGTGTAAACCAATTCAAATGCCTCTTTAGTAAACAAAATCCAGCCAAATGCACTTTCTCCAAAAACACCCGCCTTTATGAAACAGTTGTTACTCACCTTGACCTTTATTGCCCTGTTGTCAAGCTGTGCCTTTAAGTCAATCACCCGTTCCAAAGAGATTAACTATTTACAGCAAAGCGCTTCGCTACCGGAAAAAAACTTAAATGTTTTTGCTCCCAAAAAAGCTGAAAAAGCACCTGTTTTGATTTTTATCCATGGAGGAAGCTGGAATAGCGGTAGAAAAGAAATTTACGATTTCATGGGAAGCAGACTCGCGAGAAGGGGAGTGGTGACGGTCATTATTGATTATCCATTAGCGCCTGCCTACCAACTCCCTGCAATGGAAAAAGCCAGTGTAACAGCCATCAAATGGGTGCAAGAAAATATTTCCAACTATGGAGGTGATCCTGAGCAGATCTATGTCTCCGGACATTCAGCAGGAGGTCACTTGGCGGCATTGGTTGCTATTAAGAAAGAACCTTGGAAAGAACTCGGGATGACCAACCCGCTGAAAGGAGCTATTCTCAATGATCCCGCCGGCTTGGATTGGTATTGGTTTTTGAATGAGCGAAAGGAAAAATACAATGCTGAAGACAATTACGATGCCTTCACCTCCAATCCTGAAACCTGGAAAACCTATTCTCCAATTTATGACTTGACAGGTCAGGAAATCCCGCTTTTGATTATGGAAGGAGAACGAACTTATCCAGGAATCCGCCTGACCATTGATCGATTTAGAAAAGAAGCAGAAGCCAAAGGGACTAAGTTGACCTATTCCTTTTATCCCAAGACCAAACACATCCCGATGATCACCCAGTTTTTCTTCACCTGGAGCAAGGGGTATGAGGATGTGTTGGGATTTATGGGGGTGACCAATTAGGCATTGACATACTGCCCACTGCGACTGACTACTGAAAACTGGTCACTTTCCCGTCCTCCATCTCAATGGTGCGATCGGTGCCGGCAGCGAATTCCGGGTCATGGGTCACGATCAGCATGGTCTGTCCAAAGTGCTGAGCCAGTTCCTTGAATTTGGCGTAAACGATGTCTGAATTTTTCTTGTCCAAGTTTCCTGTAGGCTCGTCTCCCATGATCAGTAAAGGGTCATTGATCAGGGCGCGGGCAATGGCTACCCGTTGTTTTTGGCCTCCTGAAAGTTGGTTGGCTTTCTTCAGTGCATGGTCTTGCATGTCAAAAATCCGAAGCTTTTCCATAGCACGATGCTCGATCTCCTCCCTCGAATACTTGCCAAGCTTTAAAGCTGGAATCATCACATTTTCCAAGGTGGAAAACTCGTGGAGCAGGTAGTGAAACTGAAACACAAAGCCGATTTTCTCATTTCTGAGCTGGGAGAGATAAGTGGCTGACTTGCCGGTGATCAGCTCTCCGTCGAGCAAGAGCTCTCCGTTGTAGTCCGTGTCCATGGTGGACAGAATATAGAGCAAGGTGGATTTGCCACATCCTGATTTGCCTACGATGGATACGAACTCGCCTCTTTTGATCTGAAAACTCACCTGATTCAATACTTGCGTGGTGGTAGCATTGACGAAGAACTTGTCGATTTGTCTGGCTTCGAGTAATGGCATATCTATTTATTTACCACGGATGATTTCTACGGGATCCACACTGGAGGCCTTTCGGGCAGGGAAATAGCCAGCAAAGTAGGTCGTGATCAAGCTAAAAGTGCCTCCAATGACGTAGTACTTGGGATTGTAATCCACAGGAAAGGTCTTGATTGTTGGCAGTGCCTGTGTCTCAAAGGGAATCTGATCAATGGTGAGTCCTGCCAGGTAGCCAAAAATCAACCCGACTACTCCACCAATCACTCCGATGCTGAGTGCGATGGTGATGAATACCCGATTGACATCTTGAGGGCTAAATCCAATGGCTTTCAGAATCGCAATCGTATCCAGCTTCTCATAGATCATCATATTGAGGATGTTGTAAATCCCAAATCCGGAGACAACCAACAGGGTAATACCCACCGCATAGCTGATCAGGTTTCTTACTTGAGTGCCGGTTTCAAACTGGGCATTGACTGTCTGCACGTCGTCTGCGTCGATTTGAAACACTTCTTCCAATTCTCTTGCCATGGAAGGTGCTTGATTGAAATCATGCAGCTTCACTTGGATGTCGGTGATGTAGGAGGGAGCTTCGCCGAGCATTTTTTGAACGGTCGAAATCGAGGCATAGCTGTTCACATTGTCAAAATCCCCCAAGCCACTTTGGAAGTAGCCGACTACTTTGAGCTGCATCCGGTTGCCTTGGGCTGTGGTCACCTGAATTACGTCGCCTATCGAGGCCATCATACGGTCTGCCGCGCCCTTTCCTAGAATGATGGTATTGGTTTGGTTAAGGTCTTCATAGTTGCCTTCGGTGATGTAATCGGCAAAGGCAAAAAGCTGCGCTTCTTTATCCACATCGATCCCATTGACCAAGCCAGTCAGGTCGATGGTGCCGATGTTGAAAAATACTTGTGAAGAAATTTTTGGGCTCACACCCAAAACCCGTGGATCGGATTCCAAGGTTTGGATGATGGATTCACTGTTGTAAATCGCCAAGCGGCTAGTGCTTGGTTTGATCGACCGGATGACGTTTAGAGACTGGGAAAAGGATTCGGATTGATCGATGGGCTGGTTGGGATTGGGTTTGATCTCGTTGTAAAAACGGATATGAGGCGTGCGATTCAAGATTAAGCCATCGAGCAAGGTGTTAAGTCCATTCATAAAACCTAGCAAAGCCACAAACATGGTGATGCTAAACATCACGCCGACCGCTGCAATCAAAGTTTGTTTGATCCTAGCCAGCATCAGTGCCCTTGCGATTTCCAGAATTAAGGACCACTTCATCTGACAGGTTGGATTAATCCGGTTTTCTCATCGATTCCTTCCAGGATTTCTACATACTGGTACGTTTTCAATCCGACTTTGACTTCCAGGGTATCTTGATCAGAAGTGATGACCTGATGGTCCAGGAAGAGGAGATTTCGAGGAATGACCAAGCTGCCCTCTCTGACCAAGGTGATGATGTTGGCTTCGAGACTCAGGTTGGGGAAGAGTTTCGGTGGCGCTTTGGTAAATCTGGCTTCCACCATAAACGTTTTGGACTTGACGTCCATGATCGGGTTGATTTTGGAAACCTCCGCTTCAAATACCTCCTCTTTAAAGCTATCCATGTTTACCAGCACTTTTTGACCTTTTTCTACTTTGGCTATGTCGTATTCATCCACTTGAAGTTCAAGTACAAACTCACCCGCACGACCAATAATTGCCAAAGGAGTCTGAGGGCCGGCCATTTCACCTTTCTCTTTCAAAAGAGAATAGACGACCCCGTCGATTTTGCTTTTCAGCAGGTATTCGCTTTCGAGGACTTCCGAAATGGCCAGGTTTTTACCTGCGTTCTTAGAGTTGTACTCCAATTCTCGCTTCAGATCTTGGTACTTAAGTTGGATGGATTCGTAGGCAGTTTTTGAATTTTTGAATTTCAGTTCCCGCTGCTCCAATTCTACCGCCGAACCGATGCCTTTTGCCCATAGATTTTTCTGCCTTTGGAAAAGCAAGGAGTCATTTTGGTAGGTACTTTTGGCCAAATTCAAAGAAAGCTCCACATCACGAAGTCGGTTTTGGTTGGCTTGCTGATCGGCAAAAGCACGGGTGATCTGCGCATTTTCTCTTCGGAGCTTCTCTGCCTCATTGTAAATCTGAAGGATCGGAGTGCCCACCGAGACCGTGTCGCCTTCTGCTACCAACAGTTCCTGAATCGGTCCGTTGGCCAAGGTAAATGCCTCGTATTGATCCACCGCTTTTACCGTTCCTGAAGCATAGACCGATTCGGAAATAGTCTGTCGCTTCGGGTAGCTGATCTCTGAATCAGCGGATCCACAGGAAGAAGCAAGTAAGGTCAGCAAAGTAATACCTAAGGTTTTTCCTAGGCTTCCGATAGGAGGATGAATCATACCGTCAAATATTTAAGGTATAAAGTAAGGTAAGGTATCGAGGATTTTTTCTGAGAAAAATCAGGTTAGGTGACAGATCTTTCCCCGATTTTCTACTCCAGGGTTTGGTAGACCATTTGACGGAATTTGTTTTCGTAAAAAGAGCTAAACGGGGCGAGCTGCGTCATGAAGACAGCTACCAACTCTTCTTTTGGATCGATAAAGAAATAGGTGCTGTAGGCGCCACTCCAATAATAGGTGCCTTCCGAACCCAAAGCCTTGGTGTCTGCCAAGTTATTCACCACGGCAAATCCAAACCCGAAGCCTTTTCCGAGATCTTTAAACAGTCCGTTGGTCTGATCCATGGTCATGATTTCGACGGTTTTAGGGCTGAGGTAGCGCTTTCCATTCCATTCGCCTCCATTGAGCATCATCCGGGCGAAAATGGAATAATCCTGTGCCGTGGAAAATAGTGCATTGGCTCCGGCAAAGATTGTGTTTCCTGAAGTGGGAGTTTGTCTTGGAGCTTTGATCAATTTGCCATTTTCATCAAAGGAGTGAAGCACAGTCATTCGTTTAGCCTGTTCTTCCGAAAGATTGTAGCCCGTGTCCTTCATTCCCAGTGGCCCAAAAAGGCGTTCTTGAAGAAATTCATTTGCCGTCTTACCCGAAAAAACTTCAATCAATCTAGCCAAAATATCAGGGGATGCGGAATAGTACCACTGTTCGCCTGGGTGTCCATAAAGTGGGAGTTTGGCATAGGCCGCAACTCGGGAAGCGATGTCTTTGTGTTGTTTGAAATAAATCCCCTGCACGACTTCTTCGTCCACCTTGGTACTTCCCAGCCCATGGGAAAAACCTGCCGTGTGGCTCATGAGTTGAGCAATGGTGATTGGTGATTTGACCGGTTCCAAACCTCCTGCAGAGCCCAATTTTGGATCTTTTGCCACCATGGCATCCTTAAATTCAGGTAGATATTTGTGTAGTGGATCGGTCAGGAAAAAGTGCCCTTCCTCATACAGCATCATGAAAGCAGTCGTAATGATCGGCTTGGTCATGGACTGGATAAAGTAGATTTGGTTCGAATTGGCTGGTGTTTTTGACAGGTAGTCGTTGTAGCCTAAAGAAGATTCATGAACCTTTTCACCCTTTCTATAGATCAGAGTGACTACCCCTGGCAATCGTCCTGCGTCAATTTCCTTTTGGAAGTAGGCATCGTATCGCTGGAGTCGCTCTGAGGATACCCTGGCTTGACCAAAGGAGAAGCAGATTGCTGAAAAAAATAGAAGAATGCTGAGTAAGTATTTTGGGCTATGCATAAGGAAATGTGATTTTTCAGTAAGATAGTTTTTATCCAAATCAATTTCCTATTTTGATCAAGTCAATCCATTACCATGAAGCATTTAGAAACTTCCTACACGACCCACGACGGCCTAAAACTGTACCTTCAAGCTTGGATGCCTGAGTCGCCCAAAGCCAGTTTGCTATTGGCCCACGGATTAGGTGAGCACAGCGGTAGGTATGCTCCTTTGGTGGAGCGATTGGTCGAAAGCGGCATTGCGGTTTTTACTTTTGATGGAAGAGGCCACGGCAAATCGGTCGATGGAAAGCCAGATGCTTTTTTTACTTCCTACCGCGATTACCTCGAGGATATTGATCGGCTTTATGAAAAAGTGGTTGGCTATTTCCCAGGGATTCCATCCTTTCTTTTCGGGCACAGCATGGGAGGCGGGTTGATGGCTGCCTATGTCATCGATTACCAGCCCAAGGCCAAAGGAGTGATTTTGAGTTCACCAGCCATCAAAGAGGCGGAGGGAACTTCCAAGCTGTTGATCGCAGTATCAGGATTGATTAGCAAATGGCTTCCCAAATTAAAGGCGCTTAAGCTGGATGCCACTCAGATTTCGAGGATTCCGACGGAAGTTCAGGCCTATCTATCTGATCCGCTCAATTATATCCAGCCGATTCCTGCACGCACGGCACACGAAGTATATCAAATGATGCAGTCTATTCAGTCTAAGGCGGCCTCGTTTGAACTGCCGGTTTTGGTCGTTCATGGCACAGCAGATGGCCTGACCAATCCTAAGGGATCTGAACTTTTTATGGAAAAATCCCAAAGTGAGGATAAGACGCTTAAGTTATTTCCCGGAGGGTACCACGAGTTGATTCATGACATAGACTCTGAGGAAACGATTCAAACGGTGGTGGAATGGATTGAGAAGAGGAGATGAATGCTGTGAAAAGCCCTGAGAATTTCAGTGCGATTTTGTGCAAGATGTAGGCAAATAAAAAAGGAGTCACGTTTTTTATCTCGTAACTCCTTGATAATCAAGTCGGGGTGACAGGATTTGAACCTGCGACCACACGCCCCCCAGACGTGTACGCTACCGGACTGCGCCACACCCCGAATAGGATGTGCGAAAATAGGATTTTCCTGATTTTTTTCCAGACTGCACTTCAGTTTTTGATTTGGTGGCGTCCAAGATCATTTTATACAAAGGAATAAAAAAAGATGGATCAGGTTTTTTTTGGCTTGAAGAAGATGGACTGAAAAGTCTGCGAGCAACACGTTTTACAAAGTGTCACGGAGGATTGAAGTTTTTCGGCCTTTCGAAGTGCTTCAGTACCGTTATTAAAAGGTCCCAGGTAGTCTCTGTCCAAGGAATCCGGAATATGTTCACATTCTTGATCATGAACTTCATATTCCCCGTTGGAGTTAGGTTTGGAAGAGAGGTAAAAGAATTTCATTGGTTTATTGTTTGTTTCTAGGGAATAGAATCTCTCAGTTTTTCAATACCCGGAGTTTTTGAGAGAATTCGTTTTTATAGCTGGGTGGCCAAAATTAACATGCTGAAAAGTCCAATAACATACCCTATATAGGGTATTTTTTGCACCTTTTTGATTGAAAATCTTCCAGAATCTCCTTAACTCCAAATAGAATTTGGATTGGTTTTCTGACAAGTTACTTTGAATTAAGTGCTTGACTAGTAATAGATATTCTCTTGGCTTGATCACTTTATATGTTCAATGGGTGATATTACTCTATCATATAAAATTTAAATAGTGATCTTATTTAAATCTTAAATTATTTATGAATCTATCTATTGGTTGAATTTATATCACCTCTTTAAGAGGTGAGGTTTAATCAATTTTCACAAAAGAAGAAGGGCGTATCAATAAGGTGGAATTTTTAAGTCTTCTTTTTATTTAAGATCCATTCGAAATAAGACTTGACTAGATTTTGATTTTTGTTGAACTATTCCATTAAAGAACTTTTGGAAAGATATGACTGAAGATTTTTCATTTGGGTTTTGTAAAAAAAAATAAATGAAAAACCTGAACTGTACTTGTAAATGTCAAATGGTTTACATTTTTTTACACTTAATTGCTTTAAAAAGGTCTTGACCCTTGCTCTTTTTGAGGCGGACTTAACACTAGTTCTTCTTTATAAAAATGAATTATATACCTGATTTGAATAATTATATATACAAAAAAAGGTATTAAAACACAGTCTTAATTCACTTAAAAGAAGGTGGAAAATTCTTTGCTAAGGAAGAAATGAATTGCATACTAGCCTGATTAAATGATTAAAATTTTTCCTCAAAGTACACTTAGTTTAACACCGTCTCGCAGCCTTTTGGTCTGCGTGATGGTGTTATTTTTCGGGGTGAGCTGGGGGCAGACAATTGGTGAGTACCGTTCTAGGCAATCAGGAAATTGGAATGATTCGGGTACTTGGGAACAATGGGATGGCTCTAATTGGAATGATCAGGCTTATGAAGAGATATTTCCAGTGATTGCAAGTAGTGCTACAAGCGCAAAGACGAGTATTACCGGAACTACACACACTGTTTCGCTTCCTTCCGGAATACAAGAAGGAGATTTGATCTTGATTTTTTGGTCTGATGCAGCCTCTTCAGGGACGGTTCCTACATTGCCTACTGGATTTACCCAGCTCTATTCAACTACAACGGGAAGTAGAACTAGGACAGCCTGGTACAAAATCGCATCAGGTGCAGAAGGAACCTCTATTAATGTTGCAGCTGGGGGTGAGAGAAGTGCTCATGTGTCAATTAGGATTGCGGCTGGTACCTATCATGGAATTCCTTTTGTGTCCGCTCTTACAGCTAGCACCAATAATTCGGCAAATCCTGCAAATCTAAATCCTGGTCAAGGTGTAAATAAATTTCTCTGGCTAGCAGCTCTCCATGCGGATGAATCATCCGTGGTTACCGAACCTGCAGGTTATGGGAATGTAATATCTTCTGAAACCACAAATCCTACTTCGACTAGCACTACTCAATCCCAAATGGTCATCGCATCAAGAGAGTTGGAGTCTGCCTCTGAAAACCCTGGAGCTTTTTCTCTTAATCAGAACGCTACTAGTGCCTCCTACACCATAGCAATTAATAGCGGTTTTGGGTTAGGCGCGACCCCTTTAGCTTTTCCTCAAACAAAGTTTCCTTCCGTTTTTAGGACCACTTCAGGTGCTCAATCTGCTGCAGATGTGTCAAGCCATTCGATTTTTTTACCAAAAGCAGCCAAGGGTGATATTTTACTTGTCATATTCACTTCTGACGGAAATCCTACTGTTTCTGTCAATACAACAGGCAGTGGAGGCAACTGGAATAAGCTTGGACAAGCTTTTAATGGTAATAACGTTACAGGGGCTGTTTTTTGGAAGATTGCTGAGGGAAGTGATTTACTGGTATTGACTACTAGTTCCACACAACGTAGCAGTTTTATTGCCTACTCAATTAAAGATGCGATTAGTATAGAAGGTAATTCCTCCAATGGAAGTAGTTCAAATAGTAATCCTCCATCCCTTACTCCTGCTGATGGAACCAGAAGTTATCTATGGATTGCCACTAGGTCAGGGGATGGAAATACAAGTGTTTCTACTGTAGCTCCTTCCGGTTTTTCTAATCTGTTGACTCAAGCTGGGAATAATAACAATGGCGCCAATACGAGCACGGCTACTTTAGAGCTTGTTTCCGATATACTTGACCCAGGAACTTTTACTTCACCAAACGATCAATGGGTAAGCTTTACGCTTGCAGTTAGAGGATCAGGGACTTCAACCGTTAGCTCAAATCATATCGTCACAGTGACATCAGATGTAAGTGTCCCTGACCTTACTGTGGCTGCAAATGGCACTTTACAAGTTTCAGACAATGTTACTTTTACCAATCCAGGTAGTGGTTTAGTAACTGTAAATGGGACTCTTCAAACAGGGACTAATGGTTCTGCGATGGTTTCAGGTTCTGGCTCCTTCACCCTTTCCTCCGGCGCCACCTTAGGTATCACCTCTTCAGGTGGAATCTCCACCTCAGGCGCAACGGGAAATATCCAGGTTACCGGAACTCGAAGCTACAGCACTGGTGCCAATTACATTTATAATGGCAGTGTCAACCAAGTAGTAGGAAACGGGCTTCCAAATCCTGCCAACAGCCTAACCATTACCAATACCGGTTCTTCGGGAAATAATACCGTGACCTTGACAGCTAATGAATTGGTAACGACAGATCTTCGGGTTACCTCTGGCACCTTTAACCTCAACACATTTACCGTAAATCGGGCAACGGTAGGAGGGACATTTGAGCTGGCTAATAATTCGGCGCTTATCGTAAGCGGATCTTCCAATTTTCCTTCAAACTACAACACGATAGATATTGGTTGTACCAGTACAGTGGAATACAACAGTAGCTCAGCACAAACCATTGCTGCAGTTAACTACGGGAATTTGGTTTTGAGCGGTGCAGGAGCAAAGACGCTTTCTTCTTCGACTACTCAAATCTGTTCCAACTTGACCCTTTCCGGAACGGCATCTACTTCTGCCGTAGTTGGATTGTCCATCGGCGGGAATGTTACGCTAGAGGCAGGAACTACCTTTTCGGCAGGGACATTCACCCATACCGTGGGAGGCAATTGGTCTAGTCAAGGCACATTTAATGCCGGAACATCTACCATTGACTTTGCGGGCACAAACTCAGGAGAAGTACTTAGCGGTAATTTCCATCTGCTGACTTTTTCCGGATCAGGAGCCAAGACACTAGTAGGTGATATTTCAGTTGGATCGAATTTATTGATCTCAAATAACCTGACGGCTTCATCGGGTACGATTACGCTTTCAGGTAATTGGGTGAATAACGGCGCCTTCGTTCCCGGTACCAGCACTTTACTATTGAACGGGTTGGGCCAGCAATCATTGGGTGGTTCCAATCCGACCACTTTTCATCATCTCACTATTGCAAATGGATCCAGTGATCCTGGGGCAGGAGTAGTAGCTGGTGCAGATCTTACCGTCAATGGAATCCTAAACCTTTCGAAAAGAGATCCAAATGAGACCAATGGGCTTTTAGAAATGGTAAAGACCTATGGCAACTATTCCAATGTGTTTACGCCTGACAATCTGAAAACGGTCACTTTCACGCAAGCGCATGACATTTTGGATTCATGGATATTGACTATGGGGCCTAGCTCCTCAACCGTAGGATTGGGTACGGTGACGGGTAAAGTTCGGCGCAACAGTTTTGTGTTTGGTACGGAATACACCTTTGGCCATGCGAATATGTCTTTGACTTTTTTCAGCTTTTTGGCTTCAGAAGCTCCTTCGGAGATCATGGTGATCACTACCAAAGGTGCAGACCGCGGCATTCACTCCAATAAATCCAACACAGTTGCGCGTCTGTTCCAAATCATCCGAACTGGTGGCACCGTCAACACTACTTTCAGCATCAAGCTCAATTATGAGGAAAGTGAGTTAAATGGAAATTCCGAAAATCAGCTTGTGCTTTGGGATCATCATATTCCTTATGTATCGGCAAATACGCCTCATGAGCATGGAAAATCGGATCAAAATACCGATCAGAATTGGGTGAGATTGACCAATCACTCCCTTTTTTACCTACAGACAGGCGAAGTCATCGGCGGGCAAACCAAGTATTGGATGTTAGCCAACACCCTGATCGAAGGGAATGCTTGGCTTGGTGCAGTAAATACTAGTTGGAATGTAACGTCCAATTGGACCAAAGGAGTTGTTCCTACTTCTTTGGACAATGTGATTATCAATGATACCATTGTTGCACCCCGTATTCCTGTGTTGCCTTCGACAGGTGCCAATGTCTCCACCCTAAGTATTTTGCCTAATGCCAAGCTGAATGGGGGGATTGGCGGTTTGTTAAGAGTTCACGGAGGACTGAAAAATAACGGAGGAATCGGATCTTGGATCAACAATGGTCAGTTTATCCCCGGTACCAGCAAAGTCATTTTTGATTTCCCAAGAACCACCCTCTTGGAGGATGCCACTGTGGCGGGATCTACTTCTTTTTATGATCTCGAAATCACAGCCGGTACCTATTGGACTCCTCAGCAAGATGCCAATTTGAAGATAAGCGGTACTCTGACAAATTCAGGAGTGGTGGATGCCGGAAATTTTGAAAATACCATCGAGCTAAACGGCGCTGGATCACAGGTCTTAACGAATGGAACGGGAACATTTAACGGGTTCTCAAACCTAGCCTTTACTGGAACAGGTACCAAGACCATCACTTCAACCGTACCGGTAGCTGGAAATATTACTCCGGTAGCCGCTCCTGTAGTCTTGACTACGGGGACTTCCTTGACACTTAATTCCAATAAGGTCATGGAAATCACTTCATCGGGATCTGTCACCACGCAAGGCTCGTCCAAAGTGATTTTGGAATCAGGCTCCAATTATGTCAACCTAAGCACCAGCAATCCGACCCTCGAGGTCAGACAAACCATCGAAGGCGAAAAGGGCTGGAGAATGATAGGCACGCCTATCTCCACGACCTATGCCCAGCTCACTGTAGGCATGGAGACTCAGGGATTTACAGGATCCACCAACCCAACCCTTCAGCCTAACCTGCTTTGGTGGGATGAGACCGATAAGGGCACCACGCTACAAGGCTGGAGACAGCCTAACAATCTCACAGCCAGTGTTCCTGCGGGCCGTGGACATTATTTCTATGTCTTTAATGGGGAAAGCAAACCCGGAGGAGGATTGTATACCGATGCCCTTCCGAAAAATCTTAGTGTAACTGGAACGGAAGTCAACCTGGCATCTGGAAACTTTAATTTCGGAGTCACTTTCACGGGAAGAGACTCAAGCTTGGTCGTGAGGGGTGACTCTTTGGTGGAAATCAATCAGGCAGAGCAGGGATTTAACCTTATCGCTAATCCTACCGCTAGCACCCTGGATTTTTATTCCGCCTCAGGATGGACCAAAACCAATATGGACCAGTCCATTTATGTCTGGAGTCCAGTAGATGAAGAGTTTTTGACTTGGAATGGCACCACAGGTACCTTGGGTAATGGTCGTTTGGCACCTTATCAGGGATTCTGGGTGAAAGCAAATACTGCCAATCCTGTTCTGGCTTTAAGTGGAAATGGCGCCAAATCGCTCTCTTCCTCCAACTTTTTCGGAAGAAAATTGGAACCTCAAAAGCCAATGGAAATCCAGCTAAATGTGGCTGGAGAGGGGCTAAGAGCACAATCTTGGATCACATTTGATGCTGAGGGCAAAATGGATGCAGATCCCAAGGATGCCTATCAATTGGAGTCCTTATCAGAGGATTGGCTACTGCTGTATTCGTTTGGATCACCCAAAACAAAAAGCCCATTGGTGATCAATCACCAGCCTGAAGTATCCGAGGATAGCAGAATAATCCCCCTCCATCTGGCCGCTGCTAAAAAGGGAGAACCCTTCAATGGAACCTACCTTTTGGATTGGAGCATCCCTGCCGAATGGCCGACAGATCGTGAAATCGTCTTGATGGATCATATCAATCAAAAAGCGATAGACATGCGCAAGGATAAGTTTTACTCTTTCTCCTTTGAAGCACCAAAAGCCACCGAATCTAATGCTCGAAAGACCTCAGGAAATCCACTTGCTCCAAAACCGGTCATTTTCTCAACACCGTTTGCACTGGGTGAGGAAGAGCTACCGCAAAGCCTAAATGCAAGAACTACCCAAGGCACCAAGCCCAAGCGGCCATTTACCATTTACATCGGTTCATTTCCAGGTGACCAAATCGAATACCTACCAGAAGTTTCAAAACTCTTTGCCCCTGTTCCCAATCCATTTAGAAGTGAAACCAGCATTAAGTTTTTCCTTCCGATTGCCGGCTCTGCCCAAATCAAGATCTATGATCTCTTAGGTCAGGAAGTGGGAGGTTTTGAATCTGAAATTTATGAGGCAGGAATCCATCAATTGGATTGGAAACCCGCTTCCATCCATCTGCCTGTGGGCATGTATGTTATCCAATTGACTACTGCCCAAGGACAATTCACCCAAAAGCTGATTAAAAACTAATGCGCACCCTGATTTTACTACTTACACTGTTCTGTTGCCTGGCATACCAAGCCGCTCAAGCCCAAGTGGATGATACCCGCAAGGCTAACTTGAGCGTGCGTGCCAGTGCCACAGTCACAGACAACCTGCAGATGCTGACGATCCGAAATCTGGATTTGATCAGCCCTTCGGTGGAGAATGATCGAATCATCGTTTCTCCGACCACGAGTAGCTATGCTGGGATGTTTAAGATCCTCGGTAATCCCAAAAGCCGTGTCCGAATCACATTTCTCCAATCTGAAATCCTGAAAGAGCAGCGAGAAGGACTTGGCGAGGTAAGTGCACAATATTTTGTGAGTGAAGCATTTGAGGATACACAGATCCAAAGTACTCCTTTGCAGCTTGGAGAAGGCAATGTAAGGCTTAGCGAAAGAGGCGTTCTGTTCCTTTGGTTGGGAGCCAATCTTGATTTGAGCTTAGCAAGACCGGGTTTGTATTTGTCTGAATTCATTCTTGAACTCGAATACATCTAATGAAGGGAAATCGCACATATCGCCTTCTCTTTTTGGTCATCGGGATCAGCATGAACTCATGGTCTTTGGCATCTACTGCCTTAGCCCAGCGGATCAATTTCAGTACCTGGACAGGTAGTGACGAGATCACGATCAATCCGGTATTGGCTAATCCCAATCTGAATTTTAATCTTAAAAAGTCAGCAATCTCAGCCAATAGCCCTGCAGTCACCATCAACCTGATTGACAATCAATCGGTAGGATTTCAGATTCAGGCCCCTGATGGGTATGATTTGACGGTTGAGGTGGATGCGCCGATGTTTTTGAGTTTGGATGGAGTAGGTACTACTCCTGAAGAAATGGTTCCTTTTCGTTTGGGAATTGCATACAACAACCAGGCTGTTGCGGATGAGATGGCTGCCAAAGCCACAGCCGTGGAGCTGCCGATTGGGTTTTACAATGTGACCTTTCCTGTCAATAGAAGAACTACAGGTTTGCCTGGACCACCTCCAACTCCAAGTTCAGGCACCTATGTGCGTCCCAAATCTACCGCTTGGCTTTTTCTCTACGGAGAGCTTGGCCCGGTTGGTCCAGTCAATTCAGGAGATTATTTGGCCGATATCACCATCAATGTCTATTTCACCAGCAATGACTAAGGCTTTGTACCATATCGTCCCGCTTTTCCTTTTGGTGTTGCTGACACATTCGGCGCAAGCTCAGTTTGTAGCGATCAGGCTGGAGATTCCTGCGGGGGTTCAGTTTAGCGCGCAGGTGATGGACCCAATCGAGGGCGGTACTTGGGAAAAAACCAAGGCAAGAAGATGGGTAGAGCTAGAGGGGGATGAGAACCTTTCCATCCTCGTTCAGGTCCAATTGCCCGATCGGGAAATCCAACCTTCGCTTGAGACCCTATTCTTAAATGATGGAAGCTCTGATTTTGAAGAGGCCATTCTGCTGGATATCAATTCTGCAGAAGTGAGCCTTGCCAATTCTTCCCGACTGATTCGATATATGAATCCTATACCAAGGAGTATCAAAGCTTGGCTGGGACTACCGCTGATAGATGGATTGACTATAAAAATTGAATACCCTTAAAAAAACATATGTAAAACTTTCACAACGAGGATACTAAGATGATGAAAAAGACCTAAGAACCTATTGCCGAGGATATGGGAAATGTTCGGAGCAAAATGAAAAGATGAATACACAAGTACTTAAAAATAAAAAGAAACAAACAAACAAATCAAACAAACAAATCAAACAAACAAACAAACACATGAAAACTATCTTTAAATCAGTACTCGCACTTGGCCTAGTAGTAGGATTAACCTTCGCAGCAAACGCTCAGAAAACCACCAATGCACCTGCTTCAGCCACTATTTTGGCTGACTTGACAATTACATTGGATGCGACCCAAAATGAAATCGCTTTTGGTAATGTCTCAGCTAATACGCCTGCGGCTGTTGTATTGGATGCAAATGGAACAAATAACGATAATACCGGTACTGTAACTAACGTAGCGAGATTTAATTTGACCGGTGCAAACTCAGCGATTTCAGTTTACTACGATGCCACTGTGGATTTAACAGATGCAATTTCCAGCGAAGTTATTGTTTTGACTCCAGAAGTAGTCGGAGCAGCATTAGTTGCAAATCAAGGTGCAGCAACAGCGATTGCTAATGCGGGAAATGTTTCTTTAGTAGATGGTGTTTACTACATCTGGGTAGGCGGTTCATTACCAGCTTTGGTTAACCAAACTCCTGGTATTTACTCAGGTACATTCAACATCTCAGTAGAATACAATTAATCCAAATCAAGCCGGTGGCAGCCGCCGCCGGCTTCTTTCTTTTATGTCTGATGAAAAGGGTTGCTCTTCTATTTTTCCTGCTTGGTTCGTTTTTGACTCCAAGTGCATATTCCCAAATTTCGATTGCCCCAACCTCGGTGTTTATCGATCAAAATGGGATCGGGTCGGTATTCATCACCAATCCGGGAGATACTCCTCAGGAAGTGGCAGTGAGTTTCGTCTTTGGATATCCGGGAAATGACTCTTTAGGCAATTTGTTGATGGTTTATGGAGATTCGATCCGAGAAAATCAACATGGCTTAGGAGATCGACTTCGGGCTTTTCCTCGAACCTTTATCCTAGGACCCAGGCAACAGCAGACAGTGCGATTACAAGTCAGGCCTGACCGGACCCTCGCTGCAGGTACCTATTTCACCCGAATCAAAATCACCTCAAATCCACAAACTGCCGACGTGGAGCAAGTAGCTACAGAAGGCGTCTCCACCCAGGTCAATTTCAAATTTGATCAGGTCATTGCCACATTTCACAAAGTGGGAGAGGTGCAGACCGGTTTGGAGTTTGGAGAAGTCACGACTGAAATCAAAGAAAAATCCTTGCGCGTCATCACTGACTTTGTCGTGACGGGAAATTCCCCCTTTCTCGGAAGTGTGACAGCTATGCTGAAAAATACCCAAGGTGAGCTTTTGGCTTCTCAACAACAGACGACTGCACTTTATTTCTCCGGAAAAAGGGCCATTGAGCTGGGTTTGGAAAAGCAACTTGCCGCAGGCACCTACGAGATCGAACTCCTATTTGAAACCAAAAGATCAGATATTCCATCGACTGACTTGGTGCAATCCGCTCCAATCACAAAAAAAATCATGCTGACCGTCAACTGAGACTGACAAGTCCGCTAGTTCATTTTCACCCAATTTCATCTCAACCTGACCGTTGAAACCTCTTTCTTATTTCCTGTTTGGATTCCTCTTTTACCTGATTTTTGGAATCCCTCAGACCGGCTTTGCCCAGCGCGAACCGGATGGAGAGGTATTGCTTAATTTCAATTACCCCGCTGTAGGAAATGTTTATCTCAACGGGGTCTTTTTTGGAGATGTCGCCTACTTGCCCGTAAGCGAAGTCCTAAGTCTACTCTATATCCCTGCCGACCGAACCGACACCGGCAAAGGCCTAAAAGGAGCTTATCCTTCTAAAAACGACACTTGGCTGATCGATCCTGTGTCCAATCAATTGATAATCAAAGGAAAATCTGCCACTCTCGAGGCAGACAAATTTTACCTCGGGGAATTGGACCTTTTTTTACATCCCGACTATTTCAAGGAGATCTTTGGAATCAACTTTACCATCAATGTCTACGCCCTCAGCGTCAGCCTGAAATCTGATTTTGTACTTCCCATCGAGGAGCGAAGAAAACGAGAAGCCATACGGAAGCAACTCCAACAACGAACAAGTCAAACTGGCGGATCTACACCGCTGCTTTACGACCGGGAGCGAAAGGCCTTAAGCTTGGGCGTGCTGGACTATAACACGATATTGACCCGATCTAATCAAGGCACTAGTCTTGGACTGAATCTAAATGCAGGGTTTGAGTTTCTCGGAGGAGATCTACAGGGAACTTACATCGGCAACCTGTCTCAGGGAAATGTGCTGCATAACTTTTCCGGTCTACGATGGCGCTATGTGCTTCCGGGTGGGATGAGCCCCGAGCGAAATGTGGGAATTGCCAGTATTTCGGCAGGACAGGTCAATACTTCGAGCTTTACCAATTCCACCAACTTACTTGGAGTGGCTGTGACCAACAATCCGGTGATTCCACGGATGGATTTGGATGTATTTGTAATAGATGGGACCACGGTGCCTGACTCCGAAGTGGAGCTTTTGATCGGCGGGCAGTTGGTGGATTTTACCCGTGCGGATGAGGTGGGTTTCTACCGATTTAATGCGCCTGTAAATTACGGTACCGTGAGGTTGAGCCTCCGGATTTATACGCCTCAGGGGGAGGTGATCATTCAGGATCGACAGATTCAGGTACCATTTAGCTTTTTGCCCAAGGGATTTGTCGGCTACAACATTCAGGCGGGATTGCCCCAGTTTGCCTTTGACAGCTTGGGCACCAGCCTCGCTACGCATGCAGATATTTCCTACGGTGTGACCAATGCATTGACCGTGAGAGCGGGTGCAGACCATGGGGAGGTTTTTGGAGAAAAAAGCATTTACCCGGTTTTTGGACTCTCTGCCCGTCTTTTTCAGCAGTACTTACTCAATGTGGACGCACTTCCTGACCGTTACTACCGAGCAAACGCCAGTGTGTTTTATTCGGATAATACCAGCTTCAACGCCCAATACACAGAGTACAATTTGACCTCCATTTTCAATGTCCGAGGCCAAGTACGAGATGCCAATTTAAACGTCTTTTACCCCTTCAAATTGGGAGAACGGTTTTCCGGACTGCGACTGACAGGAGAGCGGATTTGGTTCAATACGGGAGTTGGGGTGAATAATTACCAAGTCGATTTCAATACCCAAATCAGCCGGGTGGTCCTGCGAATGAATTACCGTGGAGGTGCAAGAGGAGTAATCGATAATCCTGAAAATCCTGCCCAAAATCAGTTTGGATTGCTGACCAGTGCAATTACTTATACTGTTCCGCGATCACCGGGAATTCCCGTTTATGTCCGTGGTTTGTTTATTCGTGGACAGTTTCGTTACTCTACGCTCCTGCAGCGACCGGAGACCATCAGTGTGCTCCTTTCCCAGACCTTATTCAAGAATGGACGATTTACCTTGGGTTTTGATAGGGAGTTGGCCTTCAAGCAATCTCAGTTTCAGGTGGGCTTTTTATATGACTTCAATTCCATCCGATCCTCGTCTCAGTTTACCAAGAGAAGTCAAGGATATACGATTCAGCAGGGCTTGAGTGGTTCTTTGGCGTATGACCCTGCGGGAAAAGGAGTAGTCCCAAGCAACAGAGATCAGATTACCCGTTCGGGTGCTGCAGTGCGGCTTTTTGTAGATACTAATGAAAACGGGACTTTTGATGAAGGCGAAGAAATCGTTCCTGCAAAAGCAGTTCGTCTCGATCGCTCTGCCAACATTCTGATCGGTTCGGACGGGATTTTGCGGATTACGCAGCTGCAAAGCTATTGGAAGTATCGCCTTGATATCGACATCACCGCTTTGCCAAATCCCAACCTTGCGCCAAAGTTGAAAAGCTTCTCTTTTGTGGCTGAGCCCAACCGATTCCGTCAAATCGACATTCCACTCTATCAGACTGGAATCATCGAAGGAACCGTCTTTTTACTCAGAAATGGTCAGAAAGTGGGGCAGGGAGGATTGAGATTGGAGTTGATGCGTGAAGGAGAGACCGAGCCTGTGGAGGTTATCCGAACGTTCTCCGATGGTACGTTTTATTCCTATGGGCTTTTGCCTGGCAAGTACAAGCTTCGGATAGATGCTAAGCAGTTAGAGTTTATGGAAGTGAAAAGTGATCCGTCTGTTTTAGAGTTCGAAGTTAAAGCTCTTGCCGACGGAGATTATTTGGAAGGCCTTGATTTGGTGTTATTGAAAATGAGTAATGACTGATCCAGCTTTTGGCTATACCTGTCAGGTTTTCAAAACCTGACAGGCCTTTATTTCTTCTTCTTTTTTCCTTCGATAAAGCTAATTCACCTATCTATTTATTTCAGACTGCCGCATGGGCATCGCATCGATAATCTTGAAAATATCCGAAGGACTTGGATGTTCAAGTCCTGTGTTTTTTATTCCTCCATCCAATCCGATCAAGGCCCATTTCACCTTTGATTTGTTTTTAGGTTGGAGTAGTTCAAGGAATTTTGGGGTGTCTACTTCACCCTTAAAAGTTGATTTTTCCAGTTTGGAGCCATCAAATAGAAAAATGTGGAGCTTTCTTTCCTGCAAGTGCTTTTGAATATCCGCTTCAAACCAAATTGAATCACCGGGATAGGACTCCAAAATCAAGATTCTGTTTTGCCACACAAAGTCACGGGGTGATTTGGGAGTTGAATTCATACTTAAGGAAAACAGCAAAGCGAAGAAAATCAGGTGCATGTGCTATTAACTCTTAGAACTCTCTGAAGTTTTTGAGAGTGAAAATTCAATCTACTTCACTTGGAAAACCTTCTCAACAATTCCTCCCATTCTTGATCCAGCGTAAGGTTGGGTCTGCTTTCTCCAGCCCGTCGATACCAATAGTCTGCATTCCATTGATCTCCTTCTTTGCGGTGAAGGTAAGCGTGCACTCGCGCGGCTGATTTTCCTGGCAATTGATCTACTTGGTCATGTGCTTTATCCCAATTTCCATGACCATCTAGCCAGAGGGCGTGGAGTTCGGGTCCGAACTGCTCCAATTCGGGGTTTCGAGAGAGGAAATTATCCTTTGAAAAATGTGTCATCCGGGTAAAGATTTTAAAATCAAAGTAAAAGCTTCGCCGAGATTTGAGAAAGGAATTCAGATTTTTTGTTTCAAGCAGTTGAAAATCAAAAAGCTAAGTCAAGGGCGCTCTTTTCCGGAAGTTTGAAGGGACAGCCACTTTTTCAATCAGGTTGGCAGGTATTGTATTAATTCTATCTTTGCCGAATTAATTAACAGTAAAATTTAATCGAACCCGAATATTTTATGGAACAAGCGTTGATTTACGTGGTCCCAGCCTTGGGACTGGTAGGCCTGCTCGCCATGGCAGTCAAATCCGCCTGGGTCACCAAACAGGCCACAGGGGATAAAAACATGGTCGAACTTTCCGGTTATATCGCAGATGGTGCGATGGCCTTCTTGAAAGCAGAATGGAAAATTCTTTTCTATTTCGCCGTGATTGCAGGTCTTTTGTTGGCATGGTCAGGTACAATGGTCGAGACCTCCAGTCCGGTAATCGCCATATCCTTTGTGATCGGAGCCTTTTTCTCTGCGTTGGCAGGTTACATCGGAATGAAGATCGCTACCAAAGCCAACGTGAGAACTACCCAGGCTGCCCGTACGAGCTTAAAGCAGGCATTGAAAGTATCTTTCACAGGTGGTTCTGTGATGGGACTTGGTGTGGCTGGTCTTGCAGTATTAGGTCTTGGTGCGCTATTCATCGTCTTTTACCAACTCTATGTAGTCTCTGTAGGTGCAGGAGTGAATGGAGTGGAAATGGAAAAGGCGCTTGAGGTCCTCGCAGGATTTTCCCTTGGAGCTGAATCAATCGCCCTTTTTGCTAGAGTGGGTGGAGGTATTTATACCAAAGCTGCTGACGTGGGCGCTGACCTTGTGGGTAAAGTAGAAGCAGGCATTCCTGAGGATGACGTACGTAACCCTGCCACCATCGCGGACAACGTGGGTGATAACGTGGGTGACGTGGCCGGTATGGGTGCTGATTTGTTTGGTTCTTATGTAGCGACAATCCTTGCGACCATGGTTTTGGGTCGTGAAATCGTGTCTGTAGATAATTTTGGCGGTATCGCTCCAATCTTGTTGCCAATGGTATTGGCCGGTTTAGGCATTGTATTCTCCATCATGGGGATGGCTTTTGTCACCATCAAAGATGACAAAGGTGACGTTCAGAAAGCCCTCAACATGGGTAACTGGTCTTCGATCATTTTCACAGGTATTGCTTCGTTCTTCATCGTGAAGCATATGTTGCCTGAGACTTTGTCGATCAGAGGCTATGAATTCACCAATATGGACGTGTTTTATGCGATCATCCTTGGTTTGGTGGTAGGTACCTTGATGTCTATTATCACGGAGTATTACACTGCAATGGGTAAAAGACCTGTGTTGTCTATCATCAAGCAGTCAGCGACAGGACACGCAACCAACATCATCGGTGGTCTATCAGTAGGTATGGAATCAACCGTGCTTCCGATTTTGGTGTTGGCAGGCGGTATCTATGGCGCTTATGAATTTGCCGGTTTGTACGGTGTGGCGATTGCTGCGGCAGGTATGATGGCGACCACTGCGATGCAGTTGGCGATCGATGCCTTCGGTCCGATTGCAGATAACGCCGGTGGTATCGCCGAGATGAGCCAGCTTCCTGAGGAGGTTCGTGGCCGTACAGATATCTTGGATGCTGTAGGTAACACCACTGCTGCTACTGGAAAAGGCTTTGCAATTGCTTCTGCGGCATTGACTTCTTTGGCGCTTTTTGCTGCTTTCGTAGGTATTGCAGGTATAGATGCGATTGATATTTACAAAGCGGATGTCTTGGCTGGCTTGTTTGTCGGCGGGATGATTCCGTTTATTTTCTCCTCTTTGGCAATTGCAGCAGTAGGTCGTGCAGCCATGGACATGGTGAATGAAGTAAGACGTCAGTTCCGCGAAATTCCAGGTATCATGGAGTACAAGGCCAAGCCTGAGTACGAAAAGTGCGTGGAGATTTCTACCAAAGCTTCTATCCGTGAGATGATTGCTCCGGGTGCGATTGCTTTGATTTCACCATTGATCGTTGGTTTTGCCTTTGGTCCTGAAGTACTTGGCGGTATGCTTGCCGGTGTGACTGTGTCAGGTGTATTGATGGGAATGTTCCAGTCCAATGCCGGTGGTGCATGGGATAATGCCAAGAAATCTTTCGAAAAAGGTGTGGTGATCAACGGAGAGACGTACTACAAAAAGTCTGAGCCGCACAAAGCTTCTGTAACAGGTGACACGGTAGGTGATCCATTCAAAGATACCTCAGGTCCATCTATGAACATCCTGATCAAATTGATGTCTATCGTGGCCTTGGTTATCGCTCCTCATATTTCTGAAAAAGACCATTCTGCTGTAGCAGAAGCTGATTTGATCAAGAAGGAAGTGAAGAAAGAAATCAAGATCGTGGATGGCAAAAAAGTAGAGACAGAAACTATTACCATTACCAAATAATCAACCCCAACCTTAATCGAAAGCCATCCGGATATCTGGATGGCTTTTTTTATTTAAATAACCAATCAATAATAGCAGCAAATTAAGTGTTTGGTTATGGTGTGTAATTAGGCTTGTAATTAGAATTCGTTATCAGATTTTATCTGATTCCTGCCTGGAAATGGATATCACTTAATGTTATTTTTAGAAAAACAGATTAGATTGAATTACAAAATCATTCACTTTTTCACACTACTGCTATGAATGGCTTAAGAGATAATTTTGACTACATAGGATTAAAAAACCAAATCATTTCGGCACTGGATTTTGGCAGGTCAAAGGTTAGTGCGGCGATTAACAAAGTTTTGGTAAAAACTTAATGGGAGGTAGGAAGGCATATTGTTGAATACGAACAAAATGGCAAGGATAAAGCGGTTTATGTTGATCAACTCTTGGATCGCCTTTCCTGTGATCTTAGTCTGGAATTTGGAAAAGGCTTTAGCCGATCGAATTTGATTTATATGAGGAAAATTTTCCTTCAATTTCCAAAAAGTGAGACACTGTCTAACAAATTGAGTTGGAGCCATTATTTTGAAATTTTGAAAGGAGATAGTCCTTTAGAAATCAGCTTTTACACCAAACAATGCGAGATAGAAAACTGGAGTGTCAGAGAGCTAAAGCGACAGATGAAAAGTATGCTTTTCCATCGATTTGCAATTTCAAAAGATAAGGAATCGATTCTAGATTTGGCTCAAAAAGGCGCTGAAATCCAAACACCTAAAGACTTGCTAAAAGATCCTTATGTTTTTGAGTTTTTAGGAATCCCCCAAGGAAGTCTGGTTACTTAAGGAGAGTTGGAACAGAGCCTCATTGATAATTTGCAGCAATTTCTATTGGAGCTGGGAAAAGGATTTGCCTTTATAGGAAGACAGTATAAAATAACTTTAGGAAACCGCCATTTTTTCGTGGACTTGGTTTTTTATCACCGGATTTTGAAATGCTTTGTTCTGATTGACCTAAAGCGTGGAGAAATCGATCATCAAGATATTGGTCAGATGAATCTTTATTTGAATTACTTCAGAAAGGAAGAAAACGTGGAAGGTGACAATGAGCCTGTCGGAATTGTTTTGGGAGCGTTTAAAGATCAAATTTTGGTAGAGTATGCCACCGAAAACATTGAAAATCAGCTTTTGGTGAGTAAATACCAAGTTTACCTACCCGATAAAAAAGAATTAGCCCATGAACTGGAGCGACTCATCAATCGGTAAAAATCCAATAAAGAATTTATTGAAGAATAATTTATCTCCCAAAATGCTCCAACTCACTGCCCTCCACCACATCGCCATCATCTGCTCTGACTACGAGCGATCCAAAAAGTTTTACACTGAAATCCTGGGATTTCAGATTTTACAAGAAGTGTATCGTGCCGAAAGGCAATCGTACAAATTGGACCTGGCACTGAATGGCACCTACCTGATCGAACTCTTTTCTTTCCCCGATCCTCCCCAACGAGTTTCCCAACCGGAAGCGGCTGGGCTTCGGCATTTGGCTTTCGCCGTAGCGGATATCGAAAAGGAAGTCCAAACTTTGGCTAACTTGGGAATAAAGGCTGAACCGATCCGGGTAGATGATACGACTGGCAAGCGATTTACCTTTTTCTCCGATCCAGATGATCTGCCACTTGAACTTTATCAAATCTGACCATGGCTGAAAACAAAACCAAACCTACCGAAGCCTCTGTGGATGAATTTATCCAGCAGGTGGAATCACCCAAAAAGCGAGAAGATGCATTTGTTCTCAAAGAAATGATGGAGGAAATCACAGGAGAAAAGGCCGTGATGTGGGGGCCGTCAATCATCGGTTTTGGTCAATATCATTACAAATATGCAAGCGGCCACGAAGGCGATGCTCCCATCGTTGGGTTTTCTCCCAGAAAAGCAGCGATCTCGCTCTATTTGATGAGTTGCATGGAGCAAAAAGACGAGCCACTCATGGCCAAACTGGGTAAATACAAATCCAGTGTAGCCTGTATCTACATCAACAAACTTTCGGATGTCAACGAGCCGGTCCTTAGAGAGCTTATCAAAAAATCCTACGACTTCATGAAGGAAAAATATCCAGCATAACCCTCCCTGTTTTTTTAACTTTACCCCATGCGCTGGTCCATCGATTTCCCCATTCCTGCTTCTCCTTTTCCCATTTCACATCAGAGCAAAATCCTCAGCATGGGTTCTTGCTTTGCGCAGACGATTGGACAAAAGATGAAAAACGCCAAGTTTGACGTCTTGGTCAATCCCTTTGGTACCCTCTTTCATCCGTTGAATCTGGCTGAATTACTTGATCACGCCTTGTTTCAGGATCCCTTGGAAAAGGAGGGGATTTTGGAGCGCGATGGACTTTTTCTTCATTACGCTACTCATTCAGATGTAGTCGGGAAGTCACCCGAGGAACTTGCCGAGCTATATTCCCAAAAGTTGAAACTCACCCGATCCTACCTCGAGCAGGGTTCACATCTGATTCTGACCTTGGGTACGGCTTGGGTCTATGAGCATGAGACCTTTGGACGGGTGGCTAACTGCCACAAGCAACCTCAGAAGTTGTTTGAGAAAAAGCTATCAAGTTTGGAAGAAATGGAAATGGGGCTTTGGTCTGTCCTCGATAATTTTTCCAGAGCTTTTCCTAATCTTAAAATCATTCTCACCCTCAGTCCGGTGCGGCATATCAAAGATGGAGTAGCTGAAAACCAGTTGAGTAAAAGCCTTTTGCGCGTGCTTTGCGCTAATCTCGAGCGGAGAATGAGTTCGGTGAGCTACTTTCCGGCTTATGAAATCATCATGGACGAGCTCCGGGATTACCGCTTCTACAAATCAGATCTGATTCATCCTTCCGAAGAGGCGGAAGACTATATCTGGCAAAAGTGGCAGCAGTCTATTTTTTCACAATCCACCCGTGAAATAGTCTCCGAAATCCAGAAAGTCCAACTCGAACTTGCCCATCGCCCATTCAATCCCGACACCGACGCCCATCGGAAATTTCTCCAAAACTTACTGTCAAAGCTGGAACGATTGAATGCGGAATTTGATTTTTCAAAGGAACTAGTTGAAGTGAAAAGCCGAATTGAAGGATAGACGCAAGACGCAAGAAGCTAGACACAAGATACAAGACACTTGAGTTGAGATTTAGCTACGAAACTTTAAAGTGAAGGCTGTTGAAAATAAACATACTTGAGATTTAGGTGTCCAGACAATCAGAGAACAGGACAACCTTTACAACCGAGCAATCCCGACAATGCGAAGCTGATAACCCTACAACCAATAACCAACCACTACCACCCATGAACCGCCTCATCCACGCCCAAAGTCCCTATCTGCTGCAGCATGCCCATAATCCCGTGGATTGGTATCCTTGGGGACCGGAGGCTTTGCGCAAAGCAGAAGTGGAAAACAAGCCGATTTTGGTTTCGATAGGATACTCGGCTTGCCATTGGTGCCATGTGATGGAGCGGGAGAGTTTTGAAGATCAGGTGACGGCCGACTTGATGAATGAGCACTTTGTCTGCATCAAAATCGACCGGGAGGAACGTCCCGATATCGACAATATCTACATGGACGCGGTGCAGGCCATGGGCATTCAGGGCGGATGGCCGCTCAATGTTTTTCTGATGCCTAACCAAAAACCTTTTTACGGAGGCACCTATTTCCCCAATCTGAAATGGAAGCAGTTGCTCGCTAATATTGCCGATGCGTTTGCCAAGCATGAGGATCAGTTGGCCGAAAGTGCAGAGGGTTTTGGAAGAAGTCTCAGTCGAAAAGAAACGGAGAAATACGGCATCGAAGCAGGAGAAACCGAGTTGGATCCGGACGAGTTGGTGGAGATCATTACCAAGCTTTCCGCTCAGTTTGATCCCGAATGGGGTGGAATGAACCGCATCCCTAAATTTCCAATGCCGGCGATTTGGCATTTTGTATTGGATTATGCAGTCCTTTCAGGAAATGAATCCTTGAAGGAAAAGGTCTTTTTTACCTTGAAAAAAATCGGAATGGGAGGCATCTACGACCACCTGCGTGGAGGGTTTGCCCGCTATTCGGTGGATGGGGAATGGTTTGCGCCTCACTTTGAGAAAATGGGCTATGACAACGGGCAGCTGCTTGACCTTTATGCCAAAGCTTACCAAGCTAGTGGAGATTCCTTTTTTCTGGAAAAAATAACCGAAACCACCGAGTGGCTATGCGCCGAAATGTTGCAAGAAGAAGGTGGTTTTCACTCCGCCCAAGATGCAGACAGCGAAGGGGTGGAGGGTAAGTTTTACACCTGGACCTATGCGGAATTGCAAACATTGGTCGCGGAAGAGCTTCCTTGGCTGAGCAAATTATACAACCTCAAGCCCAATGGAAATTGGGAAGATGGGGTCAATATTCTGTTTCAAACTCGACCTTACTCAGACATTGCTGCTGAGTTTGGAATGGAGGAAAGCGAGTTGGTGGAAAAGCTCAAAGCAGTCAAAGCCAAGCTTCTTGGGGTGAGAAATCAGCGGATCTTTCCCGGCAAAGACGATAAGATTCTGGCGGGCTGGAATGGCCTTCTCGATGCAGGATTGATTCAGGCGTACTACTCCACCCGAGATGAATCGCTCTTGAATCTGGCTTTGCAAAACCTCCAATTCATTCAGGAGAAAATGGTGGTGGATGGCAACTTGCATCGCTCCTACAAAAACGGACAAGCCTACACCCCAGCATTTTTGGAAGACTATGCAGCTTTGATCAAAGCCAACCTGATAGCTTTTGAAGCCAGTGGTGAAAGGGAGTTTTTGGAAGTGGCCCAGCGGTTTGCGGATTTCTGTCTGGATCAGTTTTACGATGAGTCGGATGGCTTTTTCTTTTTCAATAATCCCAAGGCCGAAAAGCTCATTGCCAATAAAAAGGAGCTCTTTGACAATGTGATCCCTTCCTCCAACTCGATTTTGGCCCGTGCATTTCATCGGCTTTCCTCGTTGACCTATGAAGAAAAATATGCTCAGATCGCCCAGAAAATGCTGGGAGGAATGAAAGAATTGGTACTCAAGGAACCAGGATTTCTCTGCAATTGGGCTAACTTCTACCTGGAAAGCCTCGTGCCTACCGCCGAAATCGCCATCGTAGGAAAGGGAGCAAAAGAAAAAGCCATGGAATTGCAGCAGGGATTTTCTCCCAATCTGGTAGTGGCTTGGTCTGAAACCCCGACAGAAAACGTCCCGATTCTTCAGGGAAAAACGGCCGATCCGACAGGAAATGCCTTAATTTACGTCTGTTTCGATCGTGCATGCCGAAGGCCGGTAAGTACCGTGGCCGAAGCTTTGGCTCAATTACCTTATTTATCCTGAGTTAGTGGAATCTCTGTTTGCGGATCAAGATTTTTTGGAGAAATCCAGCGGAAACAATTTCGCGGATATCATCCTTCCTGTGCCGATTCCGCGCATGTTTACTTACAAAATTCCCAAGAACCTCCAGCCACAGATTCAGATCGGGCTGAGAGTAATTGTGCAGTTTGGGAAGAAAAAGGTCCTGACGGGCATCATCGGAAAGGTGCACAACAAGCCCCCGCAGGCCTACGAGGCCAAGCCGATTCTGGATATTTTGGACGAGCAGCCCAGTGTCAATCCCCTTCAAATCCGATTTTGGGTATGGATGGCAGAGTATTATTTCTGCCATATCGGAGAGGTGATGTTTGCAGCTTTGCCTTCGGGACTCAGACTTTCTTCCGAAAGCAAAATCCAGCTAAATCCCAATTTTGATGCGGAGACAAGCAAGTATCCACTCGATGTGAGAGAGGAGAAAATCCTGGAGGCGCTGGAGAATAAAGACGAACTGAGCTACGAGGATTGTGAGCAGATTTTGGGAGTGAAGACGATTCACCCCATTTTGAAAAGTCTGGTGGCCAAGGAAGCTATTCTGATCTTTGAACGAGTCCAGGAAAAATATACTCCGAAAGTAGAAACCCGAGTTCGGTTGAATCCGGATATCGTATCCAGCAAATCTGCTTTGGAATCTGTATTCGAGGCAGTTCATGGAAAGCCCAAACAGGAATCCATTCTGCTGAAATTTCTCCGTGATGTTCCTGTTTTTCAGCGACCCAAACTCAATGAAAAGGGCGTGGACAAAGCCACACTTCTTGAGGAAGGCGACTCGGAGAGTTCTCTCAAGACCCTGATCAAAAACGGGGTCTTTGAGACTTTCAAGCATGTAGTCAATCGGATCGAAGACGAAGCTGCCGAACGAGAAGCTTCTGAGCTTTCTTCCACCCAACAAGCCGCTTTTGAGGAAATCAAGACCCATTTTGAGACCAAGCAAACCGTTTTGCTTCATGGAGTGACCGGTTCTGGAAAGACGGAGATCTACATCAAGCTGATTCAGGAAGTCTTGGAAAGCGGTTCTCAGGTACTTTTGCTTTTGCCGGAGATCGCTCTTACAACACAGATTGTTGGGAGGCTAAAACAGGTCTTCGGTTCGCAGATGGGCGTGTATCATTCCAAGTATTCCGACAACGAGCGTGTGGAGGTTTGGAATGGGGTGCTGAGTGGTAGATTTTCTTTTGTAGTGGGTGTTCGTTCCTCGATTTTCCTGCCTTTCGATAGTCTGGGTTTGGTTATTGTGGATGAGGAGCACGAACCCAGCTTCAAGCAATTTGATCCTGCTCCTCGCTTTCATGCACGCGATGTGGCGATCATGTTGGCGTACTTTCATCAGGCGAGGACCCTTCTGGGTTCGGCCACTCCTTCTTTTGAATCCTACTTCAATGCGACTCAAGGGAAATACGGCTACGTGGAAATGACTCATCGTTTCGGAGATGCCCGATTGCCTGAGTACCATTTAGCAAATATTTCCTCAGACCGAAAAAAGAACTTGCTCAAGCTGGATTCTACCCGAATGCTTAGAGAGAAAATACAGCAAGCGCTCGAAAACCAGCAGAAAGTCATTATTTTCCAGAACCGACGCGGCTATTCACCCTACGTGCAATGTGAAGACTGCAGCTGGACAGGTCAATGTGTGCAGTGTGATGTGAGTCTGACTTATCACCAGTTTGCGGAGGAATTGCGCTGCCATTACTGTGGCTACAAGGAAAAGATTCCCCAAGCCTGTCCTGCCTGCGGAAGTTCCCAACTTACCACCCAAGGCATGGGTACCGAGCGAATCGAGGAATCTCTGAGCTTACTTTTTCCGGAAGCCCGATTAGGACGAATGGACTTGGATACCACGCGAAATAAGTATGGTTATCAGCGGTTGTTGGATGAGTTTGCAGCCGGTCAGATCGATATTTTGGTAGGAACACAGATGATCACCAAGGGACTGGATTTTGGAAAAGTGACTGTGGTCGGAATCTGGGATGGAGACCGTATTTTGAATTTTCCGGATTTTCGTGCGGGGGAAAGGGCCTACCAACAGATCACACAAGTCGCAGGACGTGCGGGGCGAAGAGACATTCAAGGTCAGGTGGTGATCCAAACGCGTGACCCTGAAAAAGACATTTATGAGAAAGTGATGAAGGGAGATTATTTCGAGTTTTTCCGTCAGGAAATGATCGACCGGAAAAAGTATTACTATCCGCCATTTGTCAAGTTGGTCAAAATCATCACCCGTCATACGGATGCCAAAATTGCCTATAAAGCCGCACATGCGCTCCATCTGCAGATGGCGAATATAGCCGTGAAAAAGATCGTCCTTGGACCGGAAAAAGGGATCGTCGCACGTATCAAAAACCAATACCAGTTTGAATCCTTGATCAAGCTGGACAAGCAGGGAAATACCCAAGCGGTGTTCAAAGAAAGTCTGGCAAAAATCATTGAGGAGCTACAGGCTGTCTCTGAGTTCAGATCTGTCCGCTGGATCGTGGATGTGGATCCGAGTTAATTTTTTCTTTGACTGTAGCGTATCTTTAGGACGATGCGTTTTACCCTTGACTTAGGAAAAAGAGAAGTAAATCCTGAACCTTGGCCATTAGGACTTTTTCCCGTAGTCAAAATTGAATATTCAATTCCGAACAATACCCCTTAGCGTTGACCCTATCTGACGAAGAGTTGATCGACGGTTGCAAACGGCGATCAAGGAAACACGAAGAGTTTTTTTTCAAAAAATACTATGGCTATGTCATGGGGATCAGTCTGTCCTATGCCAAAAGCAGGGATTTGGCTCAGGAAATCACCCATGATTCTTTTCTGAAATTTTTCGATTCACTCAAGAAGCTGGAGGAAATGCCTACAGTCAAACCTTGGCTCCGTCGAATCACGGTCAACACGGCCATCGATTACTATCGCCGAAACAGAAAATTTCAAAATCACGAGGAGGCAGATGGGGAAACTCCTGTCTTCGACGCCGAATATGCGCCGGATCAGTTGGCCTATGAGGAGATTTTGAAATTGCTATACCAGCTGCCTGAAGATCATCAGCTGGTGTTTAACCTCTACGAAGTGGAGGGTTACAGTCACAAGGAGGTCGCCGAACGGTTGGAAATCACCGAGAGCTCCTCTAGAGTTTATCTGACGAGGGCTAAATCTAAGCTACGTCAGTTGATACACATTCATTTCAAAGAATATGCAGGAAGATAACTGGAGTAAACGTCTGGCTGACTCGCTGCGAAAACAGCAGGAGGACAGCCCTCTTCCTTACGAACCGGGGGCCTGGGAGGCTTTCGAAACAAGAAGAAAAAAAGGAGTCATCTCACCGATTTATTATTGGATAAGTGGGGTAGCAGCTTCGATTGCCTTGGTAATTATGCTCGGGTATGGATTGCTTTCCCCTGAGGAAAAGGCAGATCAAAAAGCCTCATCCCAAGAACCTATCGAACAATTGCGTTCTGAAATCCCTTCATTGGAAACAGAAAAGGTTCAGCCTGAGAAAGTGGATACCTCATCCTCAGAGTTTTTGGCTGATGTTTCAAAGCCTTTGTCCTCTTTGAAAGAAAATGCTGGGAATGTCGCTTCTGAAAAAGTCATTTCGAAAGAAAAGGTACAGATTGCCAGTTCAAAATCTTCAAGTTCGGCAAGTACGACCGAGCAAATCGAGTCCTTAGCCTCAGAAAGTCTCAACCCACCTTTGATAGCTTTGGAGGAAAAAGTCGCCTCTGAGCAACAAACAGGCTTTCAGCCTGAGACCAAATCTCCATTGGTTTCGATGACCGAGGAGGAAGCCAAAGCCAAGTTGATGGCCCAAATCGGAGAGGAACTTAAAGAGGAAACTGAAAAAGAGAGACGAGTGTCTTCGGTTGTATTGGGCTTTGGACCGGGGTTTGGCAGTAGTACTAAAAATAACGTGGCCACTTCGGGTTCCAACCTTGGACTTGGGGTAGCTTATGATATGAATTTGGGAAAAAAGCTGGCCCTAGGTTCCGGTCTTGGACTCAACTATCTCAATCAATCCAGCCAAAGTCAGGACTATGCGCAAGTGGCAGGATTTGCTTCAGCGGTCCAAGAAACCCAGCAAGTGCAACAGGTGCAGGTGGATATTCCACTCTATGTGCGCTATCCTGTGACCCGGGACAATTCCATCTCGCTGCAGGCTGGTTTTTCCAACCTGATCACGTTTAATCAGCAAGCGGAGCAGGTCGTGTCCTATACCCGGCAGGTATCCGTAGCCGATGCGATGAATACCTCTGCCAATGCCACTTCGCTAAAAACGGAGCAACTTACTTTAGCTTCCGACTTAATTGTTTCCAGCCAGCGATTTTTTCCTTTGGCTACAGCCAACCTTGGAGTCAATATCCGCGTGTATGAGTCTACCAAAACGAGCTACCTGATGATGCCCTTTTACAACTACCCGATTCAGGACATCACTGGCACGGGTCAAAATCCCGGGGTTGTGGGTGCCGCCTTTAAGGTGCGCTTTGGAGCCAATAAAAAATAAGTACCCTTTTGAAAACCAAACCAACGAAGCCACCCGGGAGCGATCTGGGGTGGTTTTTTACTAATAAATCTTTTCCAAAGTTCTAAAACTTTGGAAAAGTTGAAGTGCCTGCGTTTCCATGCCTCATGTAATATCATTTTAAAAGATTTTCTCACAAAGACGCTTAAGGCGCAAAGGGGGGATTAAAACTTTTCCAAAATTCAAAAACTTTGGAAAAGTTGAAGTTTGTAAAAACCTGTTTTTCTGTAACTTGAATCAGCTTTTGTGATAATTTTCACTTTTGCTCCTATGGAAGCTGGCCAGACCTACCACATTTTTAATCATGCAAACGGAAATGAGAATATTTTTATTGAGGAGGAGAATTATAGGTTTTTCATGCAACAATATTCTAGGTATCTGAAGGATATTGTTGACACCCATGCATTCTGCCTTTTACCCAATCATTTTCATTTATTAGTAACTGTCAAATCTGAAAGTCACCTGCGAGAAACTTTTCCAAAGTTCGAAACCTTGGAAAAGTTGGTTTCTAAGGGGTTCTCTAATTTTTTCATTTCTTATACCCAAGCATTCAATAAAAAATACCAGAGAATAGGGAGTCTTTTCATGAAAAACTTCAAAAGGAAGCCTATCCTTACACTCGATCAATGGCAAGAAACCTTTCTATACATTCACCTTAATCCGTTAAAGCATGGTTTTGTAAAATATCCTCAAGATTGGAAATGGTCGAGTTGGCAGGGATACGAGAACTCTTCAAAGCCTTCGAGATTAGAAAGGGAGTACTTTAAAAATTACTTTGATCATTGGGATCAGGTAAAGTATTTAATTAATGAAAAGAAAGAATTAATTCTTGCCCAAGAATTGGAATGAGATAGTAGGATAAACTTTTCCAAAGTCCCAAACTTTGGAAAAGTTTGGGCAAAAAAACTCCCGAAGCCCACCCCAGGCCTCGGGAAGTTGAGAGTTAAAAAAATCGGAAGAGATTTCTTTTAGTTGATATAGTTGGTGATCAGTTGGATGTCGAGGTTCCTGATCCCGTCTTTTTGGCCTTTCAGTCCTCTTAATACCAGCGTATAGACTCGATTGCCTTGGAGTTCTAGCGTTCCGGATTGCACTAGAATCTGTCCGCTCTCTGCTGATTTGATCGTTAGTGTGGCCGTGCCTCGGTTGATCGAGACGAAAGGGGAAGCTGATTTGAAAGATCGTCCTGAAACCAAAGGGGTAGCTACTCCGGAGATCTCAAGATTGACTGATTCTGTGTTGGGGGAGAGGTGAACCAAGCGGATTTGGGCTTTTTCGGCGACGGGATTTTCCCATACATCCTTTACCAGAAACGCGTCCAGCTTGGCAGATTCATCCGCCAAAAAAATAGAGTAAACCGAGTCGGCCTTCAGCTGGAAATCCTTTTCAAGCAGGGAAGTGGCAGAATTGGAAGGTGAAAAGCGAAACCTGCGGTCGCCCGTGTAAAAGGCTGTGTAGGCCAGAAACTCTGAGTACTCCAGAGGATTCTGATTTACGCGGTTTTGATTGGCAAATACATCCATCTCGGGTGCGTCAGGTGATCCTTGGTAGATGGTCACATAGGCTGCAGGAGGAAGCATCGGCGCGTCGAGGTCCGTGAGGCAGCTGGTCAGTACAAATCCTCCCAAAAGGCTCATGGCTGCCAATTTTCCAGCTCGAAGAATCGAATTTTTTGAAAAATTCATAAATAATAATGTTGGTTTTAAATTCAAATTCAGGACGCGAATGGGGAGATAAACGCTTCAAATTCGGATGAAAAAAGCTAAAGTTGCTGATAACCAACTCGAAAATTTGAAGCTCCCGAATGATGAAAAACAAAACGTCAGGAGGTCAAGTGCGTTTTGTTTACTTATTCAAAAAGAAGTCGCAACTTTCTCCCTTTCAACCCAAAATAGACCATGGAAGCCATCAGGTCATCGATCAAGAAGCAATTGTTATTTCTCGATGCAGAAATGAACCAAGTTCCGGCTCAATTTGCCGAATTACTGGCGGGGATTCCGGAGCAAAACCGAGATTCTTTGATCAATTTTTTGCAATACTTGGTCCTTCGAAAGCATGATATCCAGGAGTTGCAGCATCAGTTACACTTGTATGGCTTGTCTTCTTTGGCGAGCTGCGAAAATCACACGCATCGGCAGATTCAGGTGACGTTGGAGCGACTGGGTGTGAAGCCACTCCACCCTGCGGTATGCACCATGGAGGCTGGATTTCAAAAGATGGAAACTCGTAGCCATAAACTTTTTGGAATGCCAAGGGAATCTTGGCCCTCATCGGTCATGGTGACGATGGATGCTTCCTTTCTTCAGGATAAAACGCAGATCGAATCTCTGCTTATCCACGGCATGGGAGTGGCGCGAATCAACTGTGCTCATGACTCGGAAAGTGTGTGGCTGAAAATGATCGAAAAGATCAAACAGGCAAGCAAAAAAACTGGACTGCCTTGTCAGATTCATTTGGATTTGGCTGGTCCAAAAATCCGTACCGTCCTGCTTAAAAAAGGTAAAGAGGAAGGAAAAGCTGAAATCAAAAAAGGAGGCACTATTTGGCTAAGTGACCGTGGAAAGGGATTTTCTTCCAAAGATGTCGTGGTCAATCCCAACGAACCAGGTGTAGTGCAAGCGCTGAAAGTGGGAGAGCGGGTCTTTTTTGACGATGGATTGATTTTGGCTCGAGTAGATAAAGTGATCGATCGCGGAGTAGCCTTGAAAGTGGAGCGTATTTCCTCCAAAAAGCCACTTCTAAAAGCAGAAAAGGGGATCAATTTTCCAGATTCGGATCTTGCAGTGCCTTCACTTACCGCTTTTGATTTACAATGTCTTCCTTTTGCGAGTACCTATGCAGATACAATCGGCTTTTCATTTGTGAGAAAGCCCGAAGATCTCGCTCATTTACGGTCCGAACTGAGCAAAATCGCTTCGGTGATTCCTCCCATTATTCTCAAAATCGAAACGCAAGAGGCTGTGGTTCGGCTCCCAGAGCTTTTGCTGGAAGGGATGAAAGAGCCAGACTTTGGGGTGATGATCGCTCGGGGTGATTTAGCAGTAGAAATTGGTTTTGAACGATTAGTGGAGATTCAGGAGGAGATTTCCTGGCTGTGCGAGGCAGCCCATGTGCCTGTGATCTGGGCCACGCAGGTGTTGGAAAATCTCCACAAATCAGGTGTTGCTTCCCGTGCTGAGATCACCGATGCTGGCCGTGCAGCGATGGCAGAATGTATTATGATCAACAAAGGGGATCATACGTTACAAGTGCTCAAGACCCTTCAAGATATAGCCAAAAGAAGCCGTGCGCTCAAGGTCAAAAATCGCCTTACTTTCCGCCCACTCAAAATCGCCGAACAGTTTTTTGAGCGACAACAGTAAGTTGTCCTAGTTAATTTGAGAGAGTTGGGATGCTGCTAATGGGTTTGCCTTTTATCTGCGTTTTTTCCCTTTGATTTTTTTCAAGTGTAAGGATCCCTGCACTTGTTTTACAAATACCTTCAGAAGATTTGGCACGCATATGGATAAGAGATAAAAGTTCACCCAAAGTCCTTAATATCACCCCCATAATATCCCATGGTATCAGTAATGATCGAGTCATCCGCTATTTCCCTTTCTGAGAAGAAGTTTCAAAACCTACTCGAAGGAGACTTTGAGTCCTTTTCTGATTTGTTTGATGAAAAAGGACTAATGTTTTATCCCACAGGTAAAGTGGAAACCAAGCCAGAGCTTCTGCAAAGGCTAGAATCAAAACGAACAGTTTTTGAAAAAATCGACCTAACCAAAACTATAGCCCGACTTTATCAGGAGACTGCCGTGGTACATGGGGAGGGAATGTTTACCCTTACTTTACAAGGCGAAGAGCTACTTGAAAAACTCAATTTTATAGACGTTTGGGTGAAAAAGGAAGAAGGATGGAAGTTGGTGTCCTCCCACTTCATCAAAATGGTGTGATTTTCTCTTACAAAAATTAATAATTCATACCAAAGCCTTCCGAATTCAATTTGGGAGGCTTTTGGATTTTAAAGGAAAACAGCCCGAAGATTGCTCCTCGGGCTGTTTGGTTTGGGATACTTTCTAAAACCTTCGAGGTTTTTGAAAACTTCAAAGGTTTACTCTTCCGCCGTGGTTTGTGTCTTCACAAACCACTTTTAACCATGTATCACATCTTCAGATTCTGCATCTCCAACTGCGGTGCAAAAGGCTGCTCGTAGTAGCGCTTGCCGGTGGCTTTGTAGAGTGAGTTAGCCAAGGCTGCGAAAACGGGAGGGAAGAAGGGTTCGCCCAATCCTGTTGGGTCTTCTTTGCTGTCCACAAAGTGAACTTCGATCGCTCTTGGTGCTTCTTTTTGACGAATCATGCGGTACTTGTCAAAATTGGTTTTGGTCGGAATCCCATTTTCGAAGGCCAATTCACCGAAAAAGGCATTTCCTATACCATCGATAATGGCTCCTTCGCCCATGTTGATTGCTGAGTCTGGATTGACCACTATGCCACAGTCCACAGCTGCATATACTTTTTCGACCACGGGTTTGGAATCCACTATCTTGGTATCTACCACCTCAGCCACATAAGAGTTGTGGCAGAAGTATGCCGAAACGCCACGACTTACGCCAGGTGCTGGGGTTTTCCAGTTGGACTTGTCTCGTACGAGTTCGAGTACTCCTGCATAGCGCTTGGCATCGTAATCGTTGTTTTCTCCCACCGGATTGGTTTCGGCACGCTTGAGCAGTTCTAAACGGAATTCGATCGGATCTTTTCCCATCGCTTCAGCCAATTCATCCAAGAAGCTTTGTTCGGCTGCTGCCATGAAGTTGGATCGAGGGGCACGGAAAGCTCCGATGGTGATGTTGGATTCAATCTGCCAGCTTTCGGCCAGGTAGTTATCAACCGCACCGGCAGGAAATCGATTGGCATGAAGGGGAGTTTCAGGAATTCCACCTGCCTTCACATGCAGTGCAAGGAGGTTATTGTTTTCGTCCAAAGCTGCTCGGTAGGTTGCAGAATAAGTTGGTCGGTAGACTCCGGCGCTCATGTCATCTTCCCGGGTGTAGACCATTTTGACAGGTGCTTGGATTTTTTGGGAAATCAATGCTGCCTCAATCATGTGGTGGCTGTAAGCCCGGCGTCCAAAGCCTCCGCCCATCCTAGCCAGATTGATCTGAATATTCTCTTTAGGGATTCCTAGACTGTTGGCTAGTGTGGTAATGATGAATTCAGGAGCTTGTGTGGGACCATAGATCACCGCCTTGTCACCTTTTACGTCTGCAAAGCAGTTCATTGGCTCCATGGTGTTGTGGGCCAAAAAAGGTGCAGAGTAGGTTTTTTCGAGGATTTTTGCAGCCTTTTTAAACATTCCTTCCGGATCTCCATCCTTTCGGACTACAGTACCTGGTTTTTGGATGAACTCAGCCATGCGCTCTTTATGGAGGTTCGTGTTTTCCAAACCAGCAGGTACTGTCATTTTCGTACTCGGTCTTCCACCAAATCCTGCCACTTCAAAATTAGACGCAGGAGCATTTTCCCATTCCACGACCAAGGTTTTCTTGGCTTGCATCACTTCCCAAGTGGAATTGCCTACAATAGCGACAATCTCCGGGAAGGTGGTGGTGTCAAAGAAGTTTCTCCCGTAATCTTCTTTGAATAAGTTGATAGAAAAGACGTCCAAGATTCCGGGCATACTGCTGACCGAGCTTTTGTCAAATGACTTCAGCTTCATCCCAAACGCAGGAGGATGTACGATGGCCGCGTACTTCATTCCTTCTACTTTGTGATCGATACCGAATAGGGGTTTTCCTGTTACAATTTTTTCGACATCCACATTCTTTTTGGAGGAGCCGACGATTTTGAAGGCATTAATCTCTTTCAATTTCACCTCTTCGGGGACAGGCATAGAAGCTGCCAAGGAGGCCATTTCACCATAGTGGGCTTTCTTTCCACTGCCTTTGTGTTCCAAAAGTCCTGCGGAAGTGGTGATTTCGGAAGCGGGTACTTTCCAGGTTTGGGCTGCAGCTGCGATCAACATGGCCCGGGCCGTAGCACCAGCGGTTCGAAGGGGAGTCCAACCTTGCCGGATGCTTTGACTGCCTCCGGTAAACTGTCGTTCAAATCTTTTAGGGAAATAATCTGCTTGCTCTACCATCACCATTTTCCAATCCGTATCCAGTTCCTCCGCCAAAATCATCGGCATGGAAGTTTTGATATTGGAGCCAAACTCAGGATTTGGGGAGAAGAGGGTTACGGCGCCGTTTTCACCGATTTTGATGTAGCTGTTGAGTTCAAACCACTCTTTCGGTAGTTCCAAAACCTGCTCTGGAGTCGGCTTACATCCTGCCAGCCAGCTAAAGCTCAGCACCATGCCTCCGCCAGCCAAGGCTGAGACTTTCAAAAATGACCTGCGGTCCAATTTTTTATCTAAAGTTGCCATAGGTTTTCGGATTAAAGGTTTTGGGCAGCGGTTTTGACAGCAGCTTTGATTCTGAGGTAAGTGCCACAGCGACAGATGTTGCCATTCATGGCGTTTTCGATTTCTTCATCACTGGGGTTTGGATTTTGCTGAAGCAAAGCAGCCGCAGTCATGATTTGACCGGCTTGGCAATACCCGCATTGAGGCACATCGTGTTCCATCCACGCTTTTTGAACCGGGTGATCTGCATTTTCGGATAGACCCTCGATGGTGGTGATTACTGAGTTTCCGATACTTGAAACAGGAAGCGAACAGGATCTCACCGCATTGCCGTCCAGGTGAACCGTACACGCACCACACTGCGCTATGCCGCAGCCAAACTTGGTGCCTACCAAATCCAAGTGGTCACGCAAAACCCAAAGCACAGGGGTGCTAGGGTCCACGTCGACTTGCTTGGAAGTTCCGTTGATGTTGAGATTGAAAATGGCCATAGTTGTTGAAATTAATACTTAAAGGTAGGTCTTTCCGATGGTGGTTGCCTTACGGAAATCAAACAGAAGTTTTTATAAATCAAGTCGTTTGATGGTTTGAAAAAGAGGAATTTGATCGGTTCCCGCAAATTCTCACAGAAAAAGACACAGATTTTCACAGATCTTTTTTCAGCCCAAGTGATGCCTGCCTCACCATGGTCTTTGATTGCCTGAGGCAGTCAGCTCCTAACTTACTTGATTTATCGGTTGCAGGTTAGTGGAGACACTAACCTGGGCGGGGTTACTTTTCAATCCCATGAGTATCCCGTACGCTGCTGAAGGTCAAAGCCAGCATTTTCCAAGCCGAGTCCTCTTTTTGGTAGACTTCAGTTACGGTAAATTCTGTCACAACGTCATTGCCTCGGACATTAGCAGTTAAGGTAATCCGATTCCAGACGATGGCTGTGTTTCCTACAATCTCGATAGCGGTATCTTTTACATCGGCTTTCTTGTACCAAATACTTCCCGTTTCGATGATTTCGAGTTCGCGGGCGGTAGTCCAGGTTCCGCTCATATGGACAAATTTGGCTTGTGGGTGAAACAGGGGAGTGAGTTTGACGATGTCTTTGTCGGCCATCCATTGCCACTTGTCCATGGAGAGTTTGATAACTTCTTGTTCGGTAGGTGAGGATTGAGCAAATGCCCAAGTGGAAGTCATCACTAAAAGGGTCAGTCCAATGATTATTCTTTTCATATAAGTTTTGATTTTTTTTAATCCAAAACTATATCCCTTCAATTATAAACCGGTTACCCAGATTACTGAAATACTTACCATTATTACCGAAATGCTATTCTCCCCTCCATTTTATCTTGGGACTCTTTCTATTTTTGATTCAAATGCCTGTTCGATGGAAGAAATTGTAGATCTCCGAAATGTGGCCGACTACTGCGCTCCGTTGAAATTATCCAGCCTGCATCCTTTGGTTACTGTGTTGGATTTATCCAAAAGCAAATGGCTCAAGAATCCGGGTGCTAAGGCAGTTCGCTACCATTTCTATGGGATATTTCTAAAAGAGGGTGTGGAATGTGAGATCAGGTACGGGCGCCAGAATTATGACTTTCAGGAAGGGACTTTGGTGTTTGTAAGTCCGGGTCAGGTCATTACTATTTCAACTATTGGGGACAGGCCAAAAATGTCCGGATATGCACTCCTATTCCACCCGGATTTGTTATTGGGAACCCATCTTGGCAAGACCATCGAGGACTATAACTATTTCTCCTATGAAACTTATGAGGCGCTCCATATGTCACCGAAGGAGCGGCAAATCGTTTTGGATTGCTTTGCCAAAATTCAGGATGAGCTTTCCGAGCGGATTGACAAGCATAGCAAAACCGTCGTAGTATCTACCATAGAATTGTTTTTGAATTATTGCCAGCGGTTTTACGATCGACAGTTTATTACCCGAGATTCGGTCAATAAAAATGTGGTGGAGCAATTTGAATCTTCGCTTAAATCTTACATCCGATCAGGAAAGGCAAAAGAGAAAGGGATTCCCTCCGTTTCTCAGTTTGCAAAGGAGCAAAATCTTTCCCCGAATTATTTTGGGGATTTGGTTAAAAAAGAAACTGGAAAAAGTGCCCAGGAATTTATCCAATTAATGCTGATCGAAATCGCAAAACAGCGGATTTACGATCCTCAACTGTCTATTTCTGAGATAGCTTATAGCTTGGGTTTCAAGTATCCCCAGCATTTTACCCGCCTTTTCAAGCAACAGGTTGGGGTGTCGCCCAAGGAATACCGAGAGTCGGTGAATTGAAAGGATGTTTCTAAAAATTGTTCATGGCTTGGCTAAATTAAGATTTAGATTTCCGTGACTTTTTCACCTGCTTTCTTTTCCTGATAACCACGTTTGGTCACTTTCAGGTCGCGGAAATATCCGATGGTTCCAATATCAACATACAGGCCCACAAATCCTTTTTTGGTTTTGCCCAGCATCTTGTCCACGACAAAGGAGGAATACTTTTCGTCATTGATAAACATCTCTGCGGATTCCCCATTGACCTCAATCCGCATGGTAAACCATTCGTTCAAGGCGGTTGGGGCTGAGCCTTCATACTCGAAAGGTGCTATTTTTCGAAGCGTATCAAATTTGTAGTCAGGATAGGAGAAATATTGCACTGAGTGGTTTCTGAATCGCTGTCTGCTTGATCTACCAACTTTGGGACGGACGTAGATGCTCTCAAACGCAGAGTCATCTTCCTGAATTCTAAAATACAGACCAATAAATCCCGCAATGCCGGAATAGGGTGCTGGAACCTTCAGTTCGCTGTACATTTTGACCTCAATAGTTCCGTTTTCAAAATCCTCCAAACCCAATAGCCGAGCATAATGCGGCTCATCCACAGTAGCTTCTATACGAGTCGAGTCAAATGGGATGGCATTCAAATCCCTTTCGATTTTCAGGACTTTCTTTCCCTGAAATTTGACGATTTCGCCAGTGACATTGTGCAGTTCAAACTCCTGGTTTTTAAGGGTAAGAACCTGTGCCTGGATAGCCATTGAAAAGAATATCAAAGCAAGAAAGAGCGTGTGTTTTTTCATTTTGAATTGGAAATAACTTTCCTATAAGTGGGTGTTTTGACTCACTTTAGGTTGGGATTCAGGCCGGATTTATTCGGCCTGAATCCCGTTTAGGAAGGATTAGTAAGAATTAGTTAGAAGAGCTTCTCCTGCGGTGGAGTAGCTCCGGCCAAGCGGATGTACACGGTGGTTTGGCCTCTGTGGTGAGTTTGGTGTTCAAAGCACTTTTCTAAAGCCTTGCCTTTGGTCATTTCAAAGCGGCCAAAAAGTTTGGTGGCCTCATTCAGTTGGGCAGGAGTCATGGTTTTGATGCTGTTGATGACAAAATCATAGCCTGCCATCACTAGCTTAGTCACGTTTTCTTTGGATTGATCCGTGGCTTTTTCGGATGCACCCATTCCCACCGGACTGGCTACTCCGGTAGCCGTGGATGCAAATCCGTAATTCCCGTCTGTCAGGTGAAGCATCTGCTGGGCAAAGGATCGCATTTCAGCTGTTGGTTTCAAGGCATAGCCTTCAGCAGGCATGGCATCGAGGTATTCTTTGGTGTAGGCTTTGGCGCGCTCCCAGTCTTTGACCATGTCGTCGATGGGAGATTGAGCTTGTGCAAAAGTGGTCATGGCGAATAGTGTGATAAGGGTTGCTAAAATTTTCATAATGAATGGGAATTTAGGTTATTGGAAATAAATAAATGCTGATTTATGGAAGTCTTAAAGAATATAAAAGTGTTTAAAACCCTTCCCGTTCCCCAGAAGCTGGCATTCCGGAATAATGGATATGTACGATCTTCCATTCGGTTCCGAACCGCTTCATAACTTGAGTTTCTCTCCCTTTTGTTTGCATGGTAGTAGGATTTTCTCCTGAGAAAATGGCATCAAACACCCAGTAAAATTCCACTACCGCCATGTCACCATAAATTGTAATGGTTTCATTGTAACTTTTGAGATCCCGTTTGGAAAATCTGGTTCCAAACATTTCATAAATCCCTGTTTTGATCGAATTCCAGCCCTTCTCGTGGCCTCTTGGATGGATAAAGCTAACTTCCTCGGAGGTCAGCCAAAATGTTTTAGCCAGTGTCGTGTCAAACTGATTGATGGAATTCTTGTAGTCTGCTATGATTTGTTGGATGGCCTTCTTGTCTGATTCAGGATCAGTTTTACTTGGATTTGCAACAAGGTCTACGCTTGGCCATACTGAAAGTAAAACCCATGTCAGAAATAAGATTTTTTTCATAAAGATGATTTAAGGTGATTGCTTTACAAAAGTCAGCGTTAATACTAATCCACACCCTTAATCTAGGTTAAGAATTTCAATCAATTGTCTCGAAGTTCTTTTCTGATTTTGCTAAGAAACTCGGGAGTAATTCCCAAATAAGAGGCGATTTGGGTGTTCGGTAGCCGGTTTTTCAGGTTGGGATATTGTTCCAAAAAAGCCAAATAGCGCTGTTCTGCGGTAGAACTGAAATTCTGAAGCACTCGGTTTTGCAGCTCAATGTACTTGTGTTCGATCATCACTTTGAAAATCCGGTTGAGCTTGGGAATGGTTGTAAAAAGCTCAAACAAATCCTGCTGGTGGATCCGAAGCACGGATGAAATTTCTAGCGACTCAATATTCAGCTGACTGATTTTTTGACTGTAAAAACTCCCGATATCGGCGATCCAATCGTTTTCAGCAGCAAACTGAATGTTGTGCTCAAAGCCTTTATCATCCACGCCAAACATCCGGAAGCAGCCCGTAACCACAAAAAAGTAATCCTTGCAGACCTCTCCAGCGGTTAGTAGTTTTTCCCTCCGTTTTATAGAGAACTGTTCGAATTTGAGTTCAATTCTTACTTTTTCTTCGGAATCCAGTGGGATAAAACTTTCTAAATGACTTAGGAGAGTTTGTAGGGACATGGCATATTACAGAGGTTATAAACTGATCTAAGAAATCTAATAATTTCCTTCCCCCCAAATCTTTTCCAATACTTTACAACTTGAATTGGACATATTGACCTTTCGTTTTATAAAAGCAATTTCAGTGATATTGGTCATTTGGAGTTAGGTTTTTTCCTTTTTCTACACATTGCGTTTATGCTTGACTATAGGATAATCCAAAGTACGGTTAATTTCACATCTCAATACACCACATCCATGCGAATCATCATCACAGGCGCTACCGGTATGGTAGGCGAGGGAGTTTTACTAGCTAGCCTAGAAGAACCTGAAATCACAGAGATACTAAGTGTCAGTCGAAAGCCGCTCCAGCAAAATCACCCTAAACTCAAAGAATACCTTGTTTCCGACTTCCTAGATTTGGATCTCGGTGATCCTCTTCTGAAAGGGTATGATGCATGTTTCTATTGCGCGGGGGTGAGTAGCTTGGGGATGAGCGAGGAAGATTATACCCGAATCACTTACGATACCACCCTTCATTTTGCAAAAGCTTTGGGCCCTAATCCAGGTATGTCCTTTATGTATATCAGTGGAAAAGGAACAGATAGTACAGAAAAAGGCAGCTCCATGTGGGCTAGAGTGAAGGGCAAAACCGAAAACGACCTGATGAAATTACCCTTCAAGCAAGCGTTTGGGTATCGTGTGGGGGTACTGACGCCAATGCCCGGACAGAAGCATGTTTTGAAGTACTATTCTTACCTATCGTGGTTGATACCCTTGTTCAATTTCCTGTCTTCATCCTTGGTATGCAGTCTGAAAGAAGTTGCACAGTCGATGATTTACCTGGCAAAACACGGGCACCCGGAGCATGTGATTCATGTCAACGAAATAAAACTATTGGCAAAAACTCACCAAGGGGGTGCCTGATAGGTTTTATATATCAGTACTGACTAATCAGCTACGGATTGAAAAACCCTGATTTACAGGGGGCAAATTCTACCTGAAGTTTCAATAGGATTCATTATTTCCCCAGATACTTCTTCAATTCCTTTTTGTCCAATTCTTTGGCAATCAATTCCTCAGGATGGGTGGATTGGAGGTTTTCCGAAGCTTTGTCACTGAGCAGTTCTTCTTTTTCAGAACGAATCAGCACCGGGAAATTCACCCAAGTCACCCCATTGACCTCCATTTCCCAGCGACTTTGGATCATCTTGACATGATGTTGGGAAGAGTTGGCTTGAGGGGATGAATCGGCAAGGGCCTGACCGGGGATGACTGTATCTCCAACGACTACTTTGGCGGAGTTGGCTTTTAAGCCAGAAAGTCGGGTGAATGAACCGTCTTGATGGTAGATCTCCACGTAGTTTTCGGAGGAGAAGTCAGCCAATCCATCGGCAACTTTTTCCACATCCATTTTGATCTCAGAGACAATACCTTTTCTCGGGGCACAGATGCTGGCTGACTGATCAAAGAAGAACCCCACGCCGGTATAGCGCCGATTTTCAGGTAGGTTTTGATTGGCTAAAAGCGGTCTCATGCTGACAGAAATACCCTTTTCTACAGGAATCAGGTAAGGAGATTCAAATGGAATACTAGGTTGGATATCACCTTTGTAGAGCTTGGTATTGTATCTGAATCCGGTTTGGACATTTCCGTAGATCGATTGAAGCTTGACCAAGGTACTTTTGCCAGGCTTGGCCAATTTGTAGAGGAGATCGCCTTGCAAGGACTCCAGATTTTCCAATTTCACAAAATGGATCTGTACGGTGTAGGGGATTTTTGAGTCATTGAAAGAAAATAGAGTCAGGTTTCGCTCTTGGTCTTGTTCAGCGACTATTTGGACTTGACCATAAAGTATGCCTGTCAGGAAAATCCCGGTAAAAGTGAGGATAGTGGCTAGCTTATTTTTCATTTGGGCAAAATAATCACTGAAATAGAAATGGAGGTGTTTTAGTTGATAAATTTTTCTTTTGGTTTTACATGAACCCATTTTTCCAAAGTGCCTCTTTTAAATATGGCAGTATTGCGACTACCTGACTTCATGAGTTCCGCTTATTTACATTTGTTTGAAAAACATAAGTTTTGATTTGAAAATCATCAGGTTTTCCATCAATTCTTTTGCGAGCTTTGTGGCTGTTTATCTCCCACCTACCTATAAAAATATATTACAGCAATGCAATTGAAGCGAATTTGCTCACTTTTCGTTTCCATAAAGTTTTGAAAAGTGCTTGTTTGATCCTGATAAGTTTTGGTTTAGCCTATTCTTCATTTGCACAAGAAACAGGTACTTCGCGGCCTAATCATCATTTTAGCGGAACTATTACTGCTACCAACAACGGAATTTCCCTCATTCCATCCTTTAATTTGGGAAGACCGGCCGTATTCTTTGATCTGAGTATTGGAGGTGAGCGTTTGTCCTTTGATCCAATGCTTCGTTTTGGTATGGATGGCAAGCCTTGGGCCTTTGTGTTTTGGGGTAGATATAAGGTGATCAAAGACAAGCGATTTACCTTAAATGTTGGACTTCACCCAGCCTTTTTGTTTGGAGATATGAAGATCATGGTCGATGGAAAAGAGGAGTCTGTGATGCGTGCAAACCGATTTTTGGCAGGTGAGATCATGCCGACCTACAAAGTTTCCAACCGATTTAGTATTGGATTGTACTACCTCCAAGGTCACGGATTCAATCCTGTTCCTCCCAAAAATTCCAACTTCATCGCGCTTAATACCATCTTTTCCAACCTTCCTTTGGGTAAAGAAATCAAGCTGAAAATGAACCCACAGCTCTATTTCCTACGAGTAGATGAAAATACAGGGACGTATGTGACTTCCAGTTTCACGGTTACCAAGGATGATTTTCCGATTGCCTTCCAAACCCTCTTCAATCAAAAAATCAAGTCAGACGTCCCAAGTAATAATTTCCTCTGGAACCTTAGCTTGCTCTACAATTTTTCCAATAACTACAAAAGAGACTAATCAAAACCGCTATGGAAAAGCCGGAATCTTTGGAGGAGTTTTACCAGCGCAAGTTCAATTGGCTGCCTGAAGACCTGAAAAAGGACATGGGGCATTTCAATATCTTTAGATTGGAACCTTTTTGGGAGGGAAAGGTCAAGGCCATCCCTTATCGGCGACGTGATTTTTACAAAGTGATGCTGGTGAAGGGTCAGAGTCAAGTTCATTATGCAGACCGGGTCTATGAGGTCAAAAAGCAGGCTTTGTCTTTCTCCAATCCCATGGTTCCCTACAAGTGGGACAGCAATCATTCTACCCTGAAGGGTGTTTATTGTATTTTCAATCCTCAGTTTTTTGTTGATTTTCCTGACATTCAGAAGTATGAGATTTTCCAGCCTCAGGGCACTCATGTTTTTGAGTTGAAGGATGAGGAAGTATTTGCAGTTCAGCAGATTTTTGAGAGGATAGAGGCTGAATTCAAATCGGATTACAAGTATAAATATGACTTGATTCGCAACTTGATTCTGGAATTGGTGCACATCGGAATGAAACTGCAGCCTGCAGAGATTCATACAGCCCAACATGGAAATGCTGCACTGCGAATCGCTTCCATTTTCCTCGAGCTACTCGAAAGGCAGTTTCCCATCGATGAGACGCACACGCTAATTCAGTTAAGGTCTGCTTCTGATTTTGCGGATCAGCTCAACATTCACGTCAATCACCTCAATCGGGCAGTGAAGGAAATGACTGGAAAAACTACTACGCAACTCATTTCCGAGCGGTTGATCCAAGAGGCTAAAATCCTGCTCAGACAAAGTCGATGGAATGTCTCTGAAATCGCCTTTGCTTTGGGCTTTACTGAGGTCACCCACTTCAATAATTTCTTCAAAAAACAACTGGGAATGAGTCCGACGCAGTTTAGGAAGGGGAGCTAGTGGATTAGAGAATGAGGGTTTGGATAAAGACCAAATGAGTTTCATCCTTAATTTCGAGCACTGGCAAAAATCCATGCGTTTTTCACAGGACAATTCCCTAAACTAGTACCATGCTTCAAGATAGTTTCGGACGCGTACACGATTACTTGCGGATCTCCCTGACGGACAATTGTAACTTCCGATGCGCCTATTGCATGCCAGTGGAGGAAATGGAGTGGATGCCTCAGTCCAAGCTCATGAGCAAGGATGAGATCCTGAAATTGGCAGAGACATTTATCGGTTTGGGAGTAAAAAAAATCCGATTGACCGGAGGAGAACCACTGGTCAGAAAGGAGTTTCCGGAGATTCTGGAAAGGCTTTCTGCCTTCCCTGTCGAACTCACCCTCACGACCAATGGCGTCCTGATTCATAAGCATATTGAGGTGTTGAAAAAATCAGGCGTGCGCTCGGTTAATGTCAGCCTCGATACCCTCAACCGAGAAAAATTCCAAAAACTTACCCGCCGGGACCAATTGGATCAGGTGTGGGAAAATATTCTACTCCTTTTACAAGAAGGTTTTCGGGTCAAGGTCAATGCAGTGGCCCTTCACGGATTGATCGAGGATGAGATTTGTGACTTTGTGCAGCAGACGGAAAAGCTGCCGCTTCATGTTCGATTTATCGAGTTTATGCCTTTTGCAGGCAATCATTGGCAGAGCAATAAAGTAGTGACCGCCGCCCAGATGCTGGATTTAGTCAAGAACAAATTTGAAGTAGTCAAACTGGAAGACAAAAAGCACGATACTGCCAAAAAATACCAAGTGCCGGGGTTTAAAGGCACCTTTGCTTTTATCACCACCATGAGTGAGCACTTCTGTGGAGACTGCAACCGCCTCAGACTTACCGCCGACGGCAAGATCAAAAATTGCCTGTTTGGCAAGGAAGAATTGGATCTGCTTGGAGCCTTGCGTCGTGGAGAGGAAGTCGAGTCCCTGATTCGCTTGTCGGTTTCCAGAAAGCATGCTGCCTTGGGAGGTCAGTTTTCCCCGGATTACCTCAAGGCAAATCCTGATGCCATCGAAAATCGCAGCATGATTAAAATCGGAGGATGATGAATGAGTTTGTAGACGTATCCAATGCCAAAGAGCTGCTGAAAGGGCTCGCAATTTCTCCCAAAAGCCAAATCCTTCCTCTTTCCCAAACCGTGGGGAAAATTACCTCAAGTCCGGTCTTTGCCCCCATGAATGTGCCTTCCTTCGACAATTCGGGAATGGATGGGTATGCGTTTGCTTGGGAAGATCAAGGAGAAAGCCGAAAGCTGGCCCAAGTGGTGCAGGCAGGTTCGAGCCCAGATTTTACCTTGGAAAAAGGTACTGCGGTACGGATTTTCACTGGGGCACCGGTTCCCGAAGGTGCAGATACCGTGGTGCAGCAGGAATGGGTGACGGTGGTAGGTGATACAGTATATTTTGAATTAGCAAAACTGACCAGAGGATTGAACGTCCGAAAGGCTGGTTCTCAATGCCTCGAAGGAGAATTGATTTTAAACTCAGGAACCCAGATCACTCCAGGTGCGATCGGATTGTTGGCTTCTTTGGGTATTCAAGAAGCGGAGGTTTATTCATCTCCAAGCATTTCGATCATCCTCACGGGGGACGAAATCATCGAAATCGGCCAATCCTTGAAGTCGGGGCAGATCTACAATGCCAATGGTCCTGCTTTGCTCGCATACCTTAGTCAAATGGGAATCACTGAGGTGACAGTACTGAAAGTTAAGGATGAAAAATCTGAAGTCACTCGAGTGATTGGTGAAGCATTGGAAGCCTCGGATGTGGTGTTGCTGACCGGAGGGATTTCCGTTGGGGATTATGATTTTGTCAAAGGAAGTTTGGCTGAAAATGGTGTCGATCAGCTGTTTTACAAGGTGAAGCAAAAGCCTGGTAAACCTATTTTTTCAGGATTCAAGGGAGAGAAGCTAGTGTTTGCCCTGCCCGGAAATCCTGCTTCGGTACTGACTTGCTTTATCCAATATGTGAAGCCATGTCTGCTTCGATTGATGGGCAATCCATCTGCTTGGCAGACTCCAACTTATTTTCCGATCGCTTCAGATTTCAACAAAAAAGCCCCCTTGACCTTCTTCCTCAAGGCCAAATTGGAGAATGGTCGCGTGGTCATTCTTCCAGCCCAAGAATCCTTCAACCTGCTTTCCTTTGGCGTAGCAGACGGCGTGGTGGAGATTCCTCAGGAATTGGAGCATGTGGAGGAGGGTTCGATGGTAGCATTTTATCCTTGGTAAAGTGATGGAGCTTTGGGATGTATTTCTGTATTTTCTGATGCCTTTTGCGGCATTTATGTATGCTTCGGTTGGTCATGGCGGAGCGAGTAGCTACCTGATGATCTTAGCGCTGATGGGTTTTGCACCTGAGGAAATCCGTCCTTCTGCCTTGATTCTGAATATGTTTGTGTCCATGATTTCCTTTTTGAATTATCGGAAATCGGGAGTCTTTCCCACCAAGTTGTTTTTGTCGCTGATCATTTTCTCCATTCCTGCGGCCTATTTGGGCGGAAGGATTTTGTTGGATACCGGCATTTACAAGCAAGTCTTAGGCGTTCTCCTGCTTTTTCCTGTGCTGAGGTTTGCGGGAGTTTTTCCGATTTCGGAGACTTCGCGAGTGGAGCAAAAATGGTGGATGGCACCAGTATTGGGTTTTGCGATTGGCTTGCTTTCTGGCATGATTGGGATAGGAGGCGGAATTATTCTCTCGCCGATTATTCTTATGCTGGGTTGGGCAGGAGTGAAGGAAACGGCCGCCCTGAGTGCGCTTTTCATCTTTCTCAACTCGGTGGCGGGCTTTCTCGGGGCTTCGGTTTTCCATATTGAGTTTTCAACTCAACTCTGGATTTTGCTTCCGTTGACGATTGCCGGAGGGGCTTTGGGGGCGTATTTGGGAGCGAAGAAGTTTAGTCCGAAGGCCTTGAAGTACCTGTTGGCGTTTGTGTTGGCTTTTGCGGCGGTGAAGTTGATTTTAGGATAAAAATTCACCGCGGTGGCGCAGAGGACGGAGAGACAGGAATAGAGCCACAGATTCACAGATGAATAGTGCCACGCCAAAGTGAGTGTCCTCACTCACTTCAATGTTTTGTTCACCGCGGTGGCGCAGAGGAAGCAGAGACAGGAATAGAGCCACAGATTCACAGATGAATAGTGCCTCGCCGAAGTGAGTTTCCTCACTCACTTCAAAGGATGATAAATGAGGTCAAACTTTAGGCAGGAGATCATTTTATCAGTGATGATCACAGAAATCTATGGGAGAAAAAGCAGACGAACCCGTAACTTGGTATCTGAATAAAACTAACCCATGTCTAACCTAATCCACATCAAAGCCTTTGGAATGGTAGCTGAGAAAATCGGCAAAGCGTCTCTGGAACTTGAAAATCCCGGGAACACAGAAGCTTTGAAAAATCAGCTGTTTACCCAATTTCCGGTTTTGAAATCCATGAAATTTTCCCTCGCGGTAAACAAAAAGATGGTGTTGGAAGATTGTGAGTTAGGGTCTGGTGCTGAGGTGGCACTGTTACCGCCTTTTTCTGGAGGATAAGCTATGAATCGATTTGATCGTCAATACATTTTAACTGGCTTCGGGATCGATGGCCAAAAGAAACTCAGAAATGCCTCTGTGCTGATGGTAGGAGCGGGAGGCTTGGGCTGTCCAGCTTTGCTTTACTTGGCAGCAGCCGGCCTAGGAAGAATCGGAGTCATCGACGGAGACATCGTCAACGTCACCAACCTCAACCGTCAGGTACTTTTTGGGGAAAAAGACCTTGGAAAAAACAAAGCCGAGCAGGCGGTTCGTCATTTCAAGGAGAAATATTCGGACATCACTTGGGAGATTTTTCCGGAGTTTTTGACTGTTCAAAATGCGCAGGAATTGATCGCTGATTACGATTTAGTGATCGATGGCACGGATAATTTTCCCACTCGCTACCTCGTCAATGATGCCTGTCTGCTTCATGGAAAGCCTTTTGTCTTCGGTGCGATTTACCAACACGAAGGTCAGGTTTCGGTGTTTAATTTCGGGGAAAATGCCTGCAACTACCGAGACGTTCATCCAGAAATGCCGGGGCCAAATGAGATTCCCAACTGTGCAGAGACTGGCGTATTGGGCGTTTTACCCGGGATCATCGGTAACCTAATGGCCCTCGAGGCGATCAAAGTGCTCAGTGGCTATGGCGAACCTCTGAAAAACCGCATGCTCTATTTCAACAGCTTAACCTCTCAAAGCTATGAGGTGGAGTTGACTCCGAAAGGATTGACTTCCGGCCCTAATTCTTGGGAGGTCTTGGAAAATACCGATTACCAACAGGCCTGTGGTGTGGTGAAGGAAATGACTTGGAAAGAAGCCATGGGTAAAATGAATCAAAATGTGGCCTTTGTCGATGTGCGGGAGTTGGATGAGTTGCCGCCTTTAGTCTGCACCGGATTGATGAAAATCCCCATGTCCGTCTTGGAGTCTGAACTAGACAAACTCGAGGATTCTGAGCAGATTCTCATTTTCTGCCAAAGTGGAATTAGAAGTCAGAAGGCTGCCCAGATTCTTGCTGAAACCTATCCCGATAAAGTCATTTTCTCCATTAAGGGTGGAATCAACGCCTTGAAATCCTAATTGACTCATGGAAAAAGAACGCAAACCCAAAAACATCTTTGTGCATGGTCCGATTGCTCCTGAGAAAATCGCCCAATCCATCGCTAATCATGCGAGCAAAACAGACATCGGTGGGCATTCCATTTTTCTTGGTCAAATCCGTGCCGACGAAAAGCCGGAAGGGAAAGTCATCGCGATCGATTACACGGCCTACGAGGAAATGGCTTTGGAAAAGGCCTTCGAAATCCGCGAAGCAGTTTTTGCCAAGTATCCCCTGACGTGCATGCACATCTACCACAGTTTGGGTGAGATCAAAGTGGGCGAGATTTGCCTTTTTGTGTTCACTTCCTCCAAGCACCGCAAAGCGGCGATGCAAGCCTGTGATGAATTGGTCGAGCGGATCAAAGCTGAATTGCCGATATGGGGCAAAGAGATTTTAGATACCGAGGGACATGTTTGGAAGGTAAACACCTAGTATCCAAGGATTTTATTTTTTACCTTTTTCCCAAAATTTTTAAGATATGTTTGACAGGTTTAACCTAGGATTGTTGGATTTATTGACCATTCTTTTGCCGGGTGGTTTGATGGTGGGGCTCGCGTGGAAAGCTGGATTGATTTCAGAATGGCAGTTTTTTGAAAATCCCAATTTGCCCGAATGGGTAATAGGTGCTGCCTTTGCAGCCTCTGCCTATGTCATAGGCCACTTTGTGTATTTGGTCTCCAGTTACCTTGACGATCTGGTTTTTGCAAAAATCAAAGAAATCTGGTGGCCAAAAAATTCGCTTTTTACCCAAGCTAATGGGATCCGATCCCAAAAAATCCAGCAGGTCAGCACCAAAGATTTTAACAATTTCAAATATGCTTTAGGGTACCTTCTTCAGCACAGTGGGGCTTTATACTTTGTGGTGGAGCGCTTGATGGCTGAGTCAAAGTTTTTTCGCAGCTTCTGTGTGGTGTTATTTCTTGCCGCAGGTTCAGCATTTTATTCGGGTAATTGGCAAGAAGGACTAGTCGAGTTGGTATTTATGGGTTTCTCCATGGTACGCTACCTTTCCCAACGGGCCAAGTCTATCGATGTGGCTTACCAATACCTGATTCTTTTGCACGAGGAGGACCTTGAAAAATACCAGCCTTTGGAAGAGGGGGCTTCTCCAATTAAAAAATCCACTCAAGAAAATCTCTTGCTCAAGCTGCTTAAAAGTCTCCGCCACCTGATCAGGTCAAAGTCTTGATCAACTGTTCGTACTGGTAGAGACAAGGGAACGCCTGAAGGTCTTTTCGAATCTCCGCAACCATACTTCCTGTCGTGTCGGAGGGATTGGTAAATCCTGTAGCATGCATGCAAACACAGCCTATGATGGCTTTTTTGGGTTGAAAATCTCCTCAATCATGCCGCTTCAAGGCTTGGAAAAAATCTTCCAAACCGGGCTTATTGAAGTTTTTCTTTCATTTTATCCACTTGAGTAACTCTTGGCTACCGCCTTCAGGCCAAGTCTGTCCTCCACCAATGTAGATCGTTCCATTTACTACAAATGAGAACCCATCTTTTCTTTCTCTAAATCCAACAAAACCAGCTTTAGTCCAAGTTTCCGTTACTGGATCAAATTCCAAAAGGTTATCCTCACCTACTACGTTACCAAGAGCAGAATATCCTTTTCCTTCAAATTGGAAGGCAGTTGTTCCATTTCTGGCTCCCGGCATAGGGGGGGATTTACTCCAGACTTTGGAGGAGGCATTATACTTGAATACCTCAAAGTCTCCGGTGCTTGTCGCTCCGTCAAACACGTAGACGTTACTTCCGAAAACTAATGTTTTTACATTGCCTCTCGGATTGAAAAATGGATCTTCGAGCTTTTCCCAAGTATCTTTTGATGGATCGTAGCTGTAAAGATCTCTCGAATCGATTCCTGCAAGGTCATTGTTTTTACCAGGACCCACGTATATTTTTCCATTGACACTGAACATTAGCGGTCTGTCTCTAATCGCTCCAGGAAAATCTGCACGTTTTGTCCATGTATTAGAAATAGGATCATACTCCCAAAAATCATAGTCTCCTTCTCTGGTGTAAATGAATAATTTGTCGGAAGTCTGTGCTAAGGCCAATCCTCTGAAGAAAATAAAAGGAGTAGGTATTCTTGTCCAGGTGATGTTGGAATCATTAAATCGGTAGATGTAGGTTTTGGGATCATTCAAATCCAAGTCTCTCGCAAGAACATATGCCGTGTTGTTGAAAACAAATGTTCCTTTGTCACCAAAATAGTAAAAAGGCAAGTTGTCTGAGATCATTAGCCATCCATCCGCAATCTTGATGGGCAAATTACCCTCCACCTTTACACCTGCTACGGTGACTGAAAGTTTACCTTCTCCGGTAGGATAGGGGACATCGGGCATTTTAAATTTTAGAAATGTGGAATTTCCATCTGTCACTTGGGCTTCATATCCGTTGACTGATACCTTATTCAAATAGTATTCAGAGTTGAAATTTTCGCCTTTGATTTCCAATTCTTGCCCCACTTTCGCTATCAAAGGATAGCTGTTGATTTTAGGTTCAGCAAGCTTCACTTTTATCTGCTGCTTCACCACTTGTAATTGGGCATTGACTTGAATCTCAAGTTCCCCTGAACCCACTTCATCAGGAATTTTTACTTTCAAAGTTTCTCTTGTGCTTTCGATGATTTCAGCTCTTTTTCCACCCAGAAAAACTTCATTTTTTTCTTTTCTACGGTCAAAATGATTACCCTTCAAGGTGATAATATCTCCAACCTTGGGTGAGTTTGGAATCACTTCTTCGACAATCGGTGTGGCTAGGCTATAAGGGATTTTAGCCTCTGGTCCATCAAAGTAGACAATTCGAATGGTGAATTCAGGCTTTTTGAGATCGTCAGGAAGCAAGATTTCTACTAAGGTTTCCTTAGGAGAATAGTAAAATGATGGCAAATCGTCGAAAAATACCTTAATAAAGCCAGCATCATTACCAAATCGCTCCCCATAAACCTTGATGTACTCATCCAAGTGACCCTTGGTAGGCTCGACACGTTCAATGCTTGGTAGCAAGCCACCCTGGGACACGAAAGAGATCGCTTTTCCAAAACTTCTAGAGTCCCGAGTTTGTATAAATGCTTTGAAAAAGTAGGTTTTCCCTTTCAAAATATTCTGAACGACCTTCTTTTCAAATTTTCCATTAGCAGATGGCCTTCCCAAATCGATAAAGTCCGAATTGGCCTCCCAATCGGATGTGTCCCTGGCTACATAAAATCCATGCTGTAACACCTCATCAAACCGGGTTAGTTCTCCTGTTACGATTACCCCTCCTTCTGAGAGGACCTTTGCAGAAATGGATTTAACACTTGAAACTCCGGATAGCGGATCTTCTTTTTCTTTACAGGCCCAAACGAACAAAGCGATACTCAAAAGAGCTAAAAGAGGAGAGAGGTGAATTCTCATAAGACTAGTTTAGTTTTTAAATATCATTTATTTGTTCGATTCCTTCAAACCGTCTATTGAGAAATATTTGATTGAATTAAGTCTATAGAAATTCAATTTGATTTTTGATCTAGTGTATTACCGACTGGTAAAAAAATTAGGCAAGCCAAGGTCATTCAATTTCAAATGATCGAATGACCTCTAGATAGTCATTTAAACACTTGTCCATAAATAAAGAGAGCTTCTGCTTATCAGGATTTCCTTTGAGTAGATTCTCGTTTTCGACAATCAAGTTGCTTTGAAGATGATCAAGTCTATATTTCCATTTGGGCTGCAAAACGGGGTAGTTTTTTGAAATTCCTTGCTGAATTTTATTAACTCTCCACCAGAGACTTTGATCAGGATGGGCTGTGGGAGAAAAAAGATCATGATTCCAATCAATTCCAAAATAAAAAGGAAGGTATAAACTCATGCAAGGATGAGAAGAACCTGTCAGCCAAATCGTGGATTGTCCATCTTTTCGGATCTCCGCTACCATACTTCCGGTCGTGTCGGAGGGATTGGTAAATCCTGTAGCGTGCATGCAAATACAGCCTGTGGTGGCTTTTTTGGGATGAAAATCTTCTCGATCATGCTGCCTCAAGGCTTGGAAAAAGTCTTCCACACCGGGCTTGTTCCTTTTTTCCAAAAAGCTTAGGGTACATGCCTGCCGTTGTTTTGATTTTCCTGCAGTGGTATAGAGTACGTCTGAAAAATTACCTCTGAAACTTCTGTTTGAACCCGAAAACAAGTGTTGAATATTCCTTGGTTCTTTTTCAAAATGAGCTTCCAAATAGTTTTCCTCGATAGTTAGGCCGTTGGAGATGCTTCCTATTGAATCCACCGCCCTACAAGCCCAGGATTTTCCGGCTGTTTCCAAAATTAAAGCCTCCTGAGTATCGGCAATCAAGAAGCTGTTGTGGTAGTAAAAATTGGTGTTCTGATAGCCACCACAGGCATTTTGACCATAGGTTTGGAGTAAGTCGATGATGACATGAAGCGCTTCTTTGGCTGTTTTGCCACGCTCCAGTCCAAGTCTGAGGAGATCCATTCCTGTGAGTCCAACCTGCTTTTTGTCAAACTTGACATTGGTAAATACGGCCTCATTTCCGATCACGGTTCCATGCTCATTGGCGCCCATTTCGGCTCCCCACATTTGGAAGGGCTTGGATAGGATCACTTCGTAGGTCAATTCCACCTGAGGAATACTGATATAAGTGCATTGGAGCTGTGATTCTTGGTGATTCGTTTGTGGCACATGGACGATGGCCTGAGCTTCCAAGGGTTCCCGATCGGAGTTTTTCCCCAGAATCAGACTACCTGATTTGGTCACATGAGGTAGAGCTACCAGCGTATCACACATCGGATCAAAAATTAAGTGCCCAAATTCCTGCTTTTTCAGCGGGCTTGATTTCCAGTAATTTCCCTTCCGAAATCACAAATGGTTGACCGTCGGTACCCAAGTCCCACAGCTCTCCCCTCAAGTAGACATTCATCCCGTATGCAGCAGCCGTCTTTCCGATTTGTCCTGGCAAGGCATATTTTTCCCAAGCAGCCTGCTCAGTGATTTTCCCGATATCTGAAAGGTCCGTTCCTAGAGGTTCCTCGTAGCCACTGTAGCCTTGCCAAAGCTTATCCATGGTGTTTTCGCCTGTGCAGTAGGAGGGAACAAGGATGAGTTCTGCCTGATTCCGTTTGGCATTTTGGTAGGCTTCCGCGTACCAACTGTCAGCGCAGACCAATACGGAGGTTTTTCCAATTGGGAGTTCAAAAACCGGTACCTCACTAGCGCTTGCAGCAGTCAGAAAATCCTGTTCTGATTCAATTGGAAAGGCTTTAAGGATAGGTTTTCCAATGATTTTTCCATCCGGACCAAATACAAAACTGGCATTGAATAAGCGGCCAGTCGGATCAATTTCAAGTTCCCCGTTGATCACACGTGGCTCAGGCAAAATGATGGAACCTGCCACAATGGTGATTTTAAATTCCTTCGCCAATTCGCTGAAAGTTTGGAAATAGCTTTTGGCCATTTTCCTGGATTTCATTCTGAAAATGGCAGCTGCAGCTTTGTCTTTTTCTTGGTGGTGCTGGAAATAAAAAATCCCAAACTCAAACAAATTGCTGGTCACCATCAGCGTCATTGCACCAGTCAATGTTTTTTCCGCTGCGATGGTTTGCTTTTCACCTTGCAAGACCAGCCAAGTGCCAAGGTATTCCGGGAAAAGCACCACAGATTTTGTGTTTAAGTAACCCTTTGCCCTTGCCTCGCTTAGGTAGAGGTTGAGTTTTTCTTTGAAAGTAGATTGGTAGAAATAGTCTTTCACCTCCATGTAGGGTTGAATTCCGATCAATCGGCGATCCGAACTGTCATTGGTAGAAATTTTTTGCACTACCGAGAGGTGGGATTGGGGAATGGGATAAGGCTGATTTCGGCCGGAATAGGCCCAAACCAGCCAGCAGAACAGTAGGAAAATCAAGAAACTGATCAGCTTTTTAATCATTTCTCAAACTGTTAATGATCTCTGATGCGGCACTTTCCCCTGCAAGAACGGCACCCTCGATATAGCCATGCCACCTGGTAGCTGCCTCTGTTCCTGCGAAATAAAAAGGAGGTATAGATTGCCGATAGCTGTCTTGGAAAGTTGTCCAAGCATCCACTTTCATCAGTCCCGCATAGCAGCCTTTGGACCAGGTTTCATCCGTCATGGTGAATTCTTCATACGCCAGAGCTTCTTTCGCTTTCTCTCCAAAATATCGGGTCAACACGGCTGTCATCTCCTCTTTTCGTGCCGCTTTTGTCTTGGCAAAAAATCGATCGGCTCTGCTGCCCACGACGAATCCCATTAGGATACCTTTTTCTGCACCTGCCGGAGAGCAATCGTAGAAAGCCTGAAAGGGTGTTTTGTTATCCGAAACAGACTGGCCTGAATAGCCCAGTTCCCTCCAAAATGGCTTGTCATAAATCATAAAACACTTGGCAACTCTACCCATTGGATAGTTTTGGAGCAGGTTAGTTTTTGCCTCCGGCAAAGCAGGAGAAAATTCAATCTGTGCCAACAAAGGTGGAGGTACCGCCAAGATGACTTTGGAAGCTGAGATGGAAAAACCTTCACCGAGGATCTTTACCCCATTTTCTGAATAGTGAATTTGCTGGACTGGGGATTGAAAGAGGATTTGGTTCAAAAAGGGTTTGGCCATCGCCTCAACCAAGGTCTGCATGCCTCCTTTGATTCGATCTTGTTGGGCACCGCCTTTGACATTGATGAGGCATTCTAGAGAAGTGCCTGATCGGATGTAGAAAAGGGCGTGTAGGAGCGAGATTTCATGGGGATCACAGGCAAAAATCGTCTCGCATCCCAGTCGAATGACTTGGTAGCAAGCTTTCGTTTTGGAGTTTGCTTGGAGGAAATGGTCGAGGTTTTGGGAATCGAACTCGGCGGCTTTGGGATGGCTCCAAGGAGCCTTTGGGTCGATCTGACGGGCAAGTTTTTCCAGTTTTCGGATCAACCAATCGAGGTTGAGCAGAGAAAAAAGGTCCAGCTTAGGAATCGTGCCTCGGTAAGTTTTTAGCTTGGTTCCAAGGTCGAGGATGTTTTTGCCCTGATTGTAGGTTTCAAAGTAGGTCAGGCCGTGTTCTTTGCACAGTTCGTACATGCGATCTTGGGTAGGGCCAATCCACTGCCCTCCAAAATCCAGGTAATATCCTTGCTCAAATTGTTTGGTGTAAACTCTACCTCCTAATCGCTCCCGCGCTTCTAACACCAAAAAGGAAACTCCTGCTTGATGTAGCTTTTTAGCTGCGGCAATTCCAGAAAAGCCTCCGCCAATGATGGCTACAGATACCGAATGCTCACTCATGTCTGGAAGGTAATTAAATTTTCAACTCGCAAAGGTAGACCTGTGATAAATGCTGATTAGAACTCCATTTCCATGCTTTCTCCTTTTTTGAGAAAGAGTTCGATCTCAGACCCGTCGGCCAAAATCACCGCTTTCTTACCAGGAAGAGAAGTGATTTTAAGGGTTTTGAGCGTGCCGTTTTCCCAAGAGAAATCAAGCGAAAAACCACCTCTAGCCTTCAATCCGGACACTTTTCCTGATTGCCAAGCTTTCGGCAGGGCAGGCAAGAGTCGAATGATTCCCTCTTCGTGGGATTGAAGGAGCATTTCCGCTACCCCTGCCGTGTAGCCAAAATTCCCGTCGATCTGAAAGGGAGGATGGGCATCGAATAAGTTGGGGTAAAGGGATTGGGAAATGAGTTTTTGGATGTGGCTGTGGGTCATTTCTCCATCCATCAAGCGTGCAGAAAAATTAATCAACCACGCTCTGGACCATCCTGTGCCTGCACCTCCATGATCAAGGCGGTACTGAAGGGTCTTTTTCACGGCCCCGAAGTAGTCAGGAGTTTGGCTAAGGGTGATGGCATTTCCGGGATGAAAGGCATACAGATGAGACATGTGACGATGGCCTTTTTCAGGTTCGTCGTAAGGTCGATCCCATTCCAAAATCCTTCCATCTTGGCCTATCACTACTCCGGGGCGAAGGGCTTGCAGTTGATATTGTAGTGTGGCTTTTAGTGGGGAATTTTGTTCGAGGATCTTAGCCGTTTGGAGGTAAATCGTATAAATATCCTCGATCAATTGCTGGTCCATGGCTGCGCCGAGTGTGGAAGCAGCTTTGATACTTTTTTCGTTGATAAACTGATTTTCAGGAGAGGTCGAGGGTGCGGATACGAGCTTTCCGTCTCTCGGATCGGTAATCAGCCAGTCTGAATAAAACTGTGCGATCTGCTCAAAGGCTGGAAAGGCCCTTTCCCTGAGGAATTTTTCATCACCTGTGAATAGATAATGCTCCCAATAATGCCTGCCCAGCCAGGCACCTGCCCCGATCCAACTTCCCCAATAGGCTGTGGCGGCTTGGAGAAAGGGAATTTTCCAGAGGTCGGTCGTGTGAGGTAGCATGGCCCCTCGCATGCCGAAATTAGTTGTGGCGGCCTTTTTTCCATTCTCGATCAACCCGTCCACAAAGTCGAAAAGTGGAAGGTGAAGTTCGCTTAGTCCCGTGACCTCCGCAGGCCAATAGTTCATCTGTAGGTTGATGTTCAGATGGTAATCGGCATTCCAAGGCGCTGCGATGTGCTGATTCCAGAGTCCTTGCAGGTTGGCAGGATTGGTGCCGGGACGGGAAGAGGAGATGAGTAAGTACCTCCCAAAATCGAATAGCAACTTTTCCAGGTGAAGGTCAACCTGTCCGTTTTTTACAAGGGCGATTCGTTGATCGGTGGGAGTGAGGTCTTCACTTTCAGTTCCTAGGCTTAGGCTCGTTCTGTTAAACCAACTTTGATATTCGCGTTCGTGGGCCGAAATCAGCTCCCCCCAACTTTTGAAAGAGATCTTTTCCAGCTGTGATTCTGCGACTTGTTCAAAGTCCTTGTGGTAAAAAGAAGTTGCGGTGACGAGTTTCAGGTAGATCGTATTTGCGCCCGTGATTTCAAGTCCATCTTCTGAGGATTTGACTTGACCATCTGAGCTTTGGGCGGAAAGGAGGGTGCGGAATTTTACTCCCTCGGTTATTGGAAAAGGTTTGGAGTCAATCTGTCCACTTCTTTGGGTGACCATTCCTTTCATTTCCAGCAGTTGTGGGTGAAGGGCTTTGGTTTCCGCGGTTGGGAACCCTTGATCCGCAGGCCGATCTAGCCTGATTTTCCCATTAAATCCTCTAGGATGATCTGTCGAAAGCTGGATAATAATAGCCTGATCAGGCGCTGAGACGAAGACTTGCTGTCTGACTTGGTACCCTTCGCTACTAAAGGAAACATCTGAAACTGCTCGTTCTAAATCAAGTGATCGTTTGTACTCTGTTACTTCCTTCCAATCAAAATCCAGCCACAAGTCACCCAGCGTCTGATGCGATCGGGTAAGGCCTTTTCTGGAAAATTTCAGGACCATCAGGGAATCCGCTTTGTGATGATCTCCGTCAATCAGGTATTTTCTGATTTGAGCCAAGTCTTCGGGTCTGCCTTCAGCCAGTTCCCAATCGTCAGGGCCTCCCGGCCAAAGTGAATCTTCATTGAGTTGGATACGGTCCTGGTTGGTTTTGCCAAAAACCATCGCTCCCAATCTGCCATTACCTAATGGAAGTGCTTCTTCCCATTTTTCGGCGGGTGATTGATACCAAAGGATGGGCTTTTGAGCTTGGGTTGAAAAAATGCGGCAAATCACCCAACAGCAGGTCAGGGCTAGATTTTTCATAGGTCACTTGGGTTGATGGCACAGGATACTGCTTTTTCTTAAACCCAACAATCAAAAAGTGGAAAAGTCTGGTGAAAAATGCTTTCAAGCGAATCCAGTTTTGGGGTATACCATTAAGGAATTGAGGAAATTAGGAATCCGATTCAACCATGTTTTTTCTCTGGTTCTTATCGGGGGAACCTTAGATCATTATTCTTAATTCTCTTAATTTCTTAATGTTGAAAAATCCATTTCAATTATTGACTTACCAAGAATTTCCGAAACTCGTCCGTGTTGAAATTGCTCATTCCCTGCTGGTAGAAGACGATTTTGCCTTCTTTATTGACCACCAAGGTGGTGGGAATAGATTCGCTTTGCAGGCTTTGGTTGAGTCCATAGCTGGCGTGAACCACCGGAAAACTCCAGGTTTTTCCTTCCATAAAGCCCTGACTTTTTCGAATATCCTTGTCCAATCCGATCATCAGGAATTCCAGGTTGGGTGTGTCTTTGACGGATTTATAGAGTTCGGAGATATGAGGCATTTCGGCTCGGCAAGGCCCGCACCAAGAAGCCCAAAGGTTGATGAACACGGTCTTTCCTCGGTAATCCTGCAAGTCCACCACATTTCCCTCAAAGTCCTTGAACTGACCTCGGTAATCAAACTTTTGATCCGTCAAGTCAGGAATTTCCAACTTGGGTTTGATCAGTCCAGTGGAAAGTAAGACCGATTGAATCCCTCCCTGAATCACAGGAAGCAATCCCGTGAAATAGAGAAATGCAAAGACGGCCAAAATTAGACCCCAAGACTTAACTTCTTTTTTCCAATCCATAATACGAATTACGATGCTTCGACTACGCTCAGCACAAGTTTTAGAATTACGACACCTTGAGGATCTTTATTCATCATTCAGGTACCTCAAGCTTATTTCGATTTTAACGATCCTTCGATTTTTAACGGCAAATGTTTTACGGCATTGAGTGGACCTTTAAAGATCACCTAAGTTTAATTTTGAAAACCTCGAAATCCGAAATCCCATATCCGAAATTCGATCAAATTTTCAATCTTCAATTTTACAATCTTTAAATCAGTCCCTTAGTGACCTACCGCACATTTTGACTTTTTGGCATCAAAACCAACCTTATCTTGCGGACTCATTTTCGCAGAAAATTCACCTTGAATATGACTTACGAAAGTAAAATTGCTTCCGAACTTGGTGTTAAACCCCATCAGGTTCAGGCTACTATAGACCTCTTGGATGGAGGTGCGACAGTCCCGTTTATTTCCCGATATCGAAAAGAAGCCACAGGCACGCTGGATGAAGTGCAGGTCGCTACCATCAGAGACCGGCTCGAGCAATTGCGCGAATTGGACAAGCGACGAGAAGCAATCCTGAAGTCCATCGAGGAGCAGGGTAAACTGACTCTCGAACTCAAAAAAGCTATTGATGCAGCGGAGACCATGGCCAAGCTGGAGGATATTTATCTTCCCTATAAGCCAAAGCGTCGAACCAAAGCGACCATTGCCAGGGAAAAGGGTTTGGAACCTTTGGCCGAGCGGATTTTTGCGCAAACTTCGATTGACCTTGAGGCAGAAGCTGAAAAGTACCTCAGCGAAGAAAAAGAAGTGAAATCTATTGAGGAAGCGCTTCAAGGAGCAAGGGACATCATCGCCGAGTGGGTCAATGAAAATGCCCAAGTCCGTGAAAAAATGCGAAAGCTTTTCCTCGAAGAGGGCGTATTTATCTCCAAAGTCATACCTGGAAAGGAAGCCGAAGCCATCAAATACAAGGATTATTTCGAATGGTCCGAACCGATTAAAACTGCTCCATCCCATCGGGTATTGGCCATGCGAAGAGGGGAAAAGGAGCTGTTTCTCATGCTGGATTCCTGTCCGGAAGAGAGTGCTGCGATTGCAGTGATGGAACAACAGATTTTGGAAAATGCCGCCAATTCATCGGTTGATCAGGTAAAATTGGCCATCAAAGATTGCTATAAGCGATTGTTGAAGCCAAGCATGGAGACGGAAGTTCGACTGCTGACCAAGAAGAAAGCGGATGAGGAGGCCATCAAAGTTTTTGCAGAGAACCTCCGTCAACTGCTGCTCGGGGCTCCATTGGGTGAAAAGTCAGTGATGGCAATTGACCCGGGTTTCCGTACGGGGTGCAAATTGGTTTGCCTTGGTCCTCAGGGGCAACTGTTGCATTATGAGGCGATTTTCCCTCATGAACCTCAGCGACAGACAGCCGCAGCTGGGTTGACGGTGCGAGGCTTGGTGGAGAAGTTCAGCGTGCAGGCAATTGCCATCGGTAATGGTACGGCGGGTCGTGAGACGGAGACTTTTGTTAAATCACTTGGCCTTCCCAAGTCAGTTATCGTGACCATGGTTAATGAGTCTGGTGCATCGATTTATTCAGCTTCCGAGGTGGCTAGAAATGAATTTCCAGAATTGGATTTGACGGTGAGAGGCGCTGTTTCCATTGGACGACGTTTGATGGATCCTTTGGCGGAACTGGTGAAAATCGATCCCAAGTCGATCGGTGTGGGGCAATACCAGCACGATGTGGATCAAAATGCACTGAAGAATGCCCTAGACGATACCGTAATGTCTGCGGTAAACGGAGTAGGGGTCGAAGTCAATACAGCTTCAAAAGAACTCTTGACCTATGTTTCAGGATTAGGGCCAGTTTTGGCTCAAAATATTGTGGATTTCCGAAAGGAAAATGGTCCGTTTTCCAGTCGGGCTCAGCTGAAAAAAGTGCCTCGATTAGGAGAAAAAGCCTTTGAGCAAGCGGCTGGATTCTTAAGAATCCGCAATGCCAAGCATCCGCTTGACCGCTCTGCGGTTCACCCAGAGCGCTATGAATTGGTGGAGAAAATGGCTCAGGATCTAAGAACTTCCGTGCAGGAATTGATGAGTTCGGAGGAATTGCGGCAGCGGATTGTCTTGAAAAATTACGTTTCCGTGACCGTCGGCTTACCGACATTGCAAGATATTGTGGAAGAATTGGCCAAGCCTGGAAGAGATCCCCGAGAGAGTTTTGAGGTCTTTCAGTTCCAGGATGGGGTCAACTCTATGGCTGACCTGAGGGTAGGGATGAAGCTACCCGGGATCGTGACGAATATTACGGCCTTTGGAGCCTTTGTGGATATCGGCGTGCATCAGGATGGATTGGTGCACCTAAGCCATTTGGCAGACCGATTTGTGAAAGATCCGAATGAGGTCGTCAGCGTAGCTCAGAAAGTTCAGGTGACGGTAATGGAAGTAGATGCGGCACGAAAGCGAATCGGCCTTAGCATGAAATCAGACCCTTTTGCGGAGCGGGGAAAAAAGCCGGAAAAGACTCAGTCTCGACCTGAGCCCAAGCAAGAGGAAGGTTCTATGTCCGACAAACTGGCCTTGCTTAAAGCACAATTTGGGAAAAGGTAAATAGAAGAATATCAGAAAAAGATTTGAAACCACTTTCAATTTTTGGAAGTGGTTTCGTTTTAGGTGACAGGTTACACAAGACCATTACGCACTTTGTTTCTAATATCCTGCGCTACATATACAAAAGATTAGTAATACTTCGTAGGTATTGTGATTTTGATTAACTAGGATCTGAATTAGTTAAGCCAACAAGAAATTATATAGTAGAGTAAAGAGTAATAGAAAAGTTGTGTCACCCACTTGTTTTCGATTTGTTTGTTTGTAACAAAAAAGCCTGCTTTTAGAGCAGGCTTTTTTAATGCTATAATCATCGAAGGACTACTGTTTTTTATTCTGTAGGATAGTAAGAAAGTCCTTGTAAAATCCTCTTCTGATGGGGATAATTTGGTTGTTGATATTACACTCTTTGGAGTTAAGATCTTTTACTCTGCTCAGGTTGACTACGTAAGATTTGTGGATTCTCAGGAATTTTTCCGGATTGAGTTTTGGTAGGAAAGTCTTCAGCAATTCACGGATCAAGAATATTTTATTGTCTGTGAAAATCCTCAAATACAGGCCTTCAGCTTTGACATACTGGATGTCGTTTTCATCGAGGAGAATAATTTTTCCTTTGTCACGAATCGGTAAAAGGTTTCTTTTTTGCCCTCCTTTAGCTGTTTCTTCAGGTTTTTCTAGCTTTTTGGAAATCAAATAAAGGGTTGATTCCAAAGACTTTAGGCTGAATGGCTTTAGCAAATAGCCATCATAGAGGGTGTCGGAGATTTTGTCCAAGACACTTTTTCCTGATAGGGCTGTGGTGAAAAGAATACCGCACTTGGGGAATTTTTCCCTGATTACAGCAGCGATATCTATTCCTTTGACATTGCCCTTGAGCATGATATCTACCAAGAATAGGTCAATGTCATTTTTGGCTATAAAATCAGGAACGTCCTCCGCTGTTGGGATAATCCCAACTACATCGTATCCATGCTGTATCAAATATTCCGAAATGTTCTCCGCGAGATCAATTTCGTCCTCAATTATCAAGACTTTTAGGCTCATGGCTAAATTTGTATCTTTTTATTAGTATGATCACTAATCAATGAAATGATCTGAATAAAAATATATACAATCTGTTATTTTACCATTTTTTAGCCATATATATTTACATTTTTTACAATTCATAAAAAATGAGCGATAAAACGCATTTAAGTGTAAAAATTTTATCAGCAATTGGTGAGTCTTACGCCCTGATGGAGGGGTCAAAGAACCTCAAAAAAGCAATCAATCGAATATTGCCAAAGCTTGGTGAGGCCTCTTCAGTAGACAGAGTCTATGTGTTTCGAAATTACTACAATGCTGACCGGGAATTTTGCCTCACCTACCTCGATGAATGGTGCCGTGAGGGCATCAGTGTGCAGATGGACAATGAGAATCTCTTTGAAGTACCTTGGAGTATTTTTCCTGAACTCGAACAAGATCTGAGGGCCAATAAGGTTAAAAATGAATTGGTAAGTGATTCTCCCAATGAGGTTTTCAAAGAAGTTATGACTCAGCAGGAGATCGTAGCCTACCTTTTTATACCTATTTTGGTTCATAATGAATTTTGGGGTTTTATGGGTTTTGATAATTGTACCCGTGAAGAGTTGTTTGCCCCTGAGCAAGTGAGTGCCTTACATGCTTTTGCTACTACTCTTGGAAACTTGATTTTTGCAAAAAGGAGCTATAAAAAGGCCTTGAAAAATGAGCGTAAGTACCGACAGATCATTTCCAATATTCAGGATATCGTATTTAAGCTCAATGAAAAGCTTGAAATAACTTATCTGAATGGGGCTTGGTCAAAAATGACTGACCGCGACATTCACGAGTGCGTTGGACTTCCGATAGTCCAGTTTCTGGAATCTGAAGGCGCTCAAAAACTAAAAAGTAGAATCGAATCCCTGGAATCTACCGGGGAAAAAAGCTGCTCCGTCAGGACAGCTTTTATCAAGCCTGACGGTTCGCTTTACTACATTAGAATCAATGTAAAGCGAATTCTGAAAGATGTCAGATCGGAGTATTTTGGCACCATCAATGACATTCATCAAGGACAGCTCAACTTCAACTTGCTTAAAGAAAGTGAATCCAAGTTAAAGTCCTTGTTTGAGACAGTGGAGGATGTCCTCTATTCCTTGGATGCGGAAACTGGCCGGCTTTTGATTATTTCCGATAAGATTGAGCGCTTTGGATTCAAAAAAGAACAGTTTTTAGAGGACTCTGATTTTTGGACGAGGCAGATCGTGGAGGAGGATCGAGATTCAGTCACAAAAACATACAATGAATTTGTGAAGCAAAGGCTCCCTTATTTTGAAATGGAGTACCGAGTAAAGACTCCTTCCGGAAGAATTATTTGGATTTTTGACCGGTCGGGTATTGAGTACGATTCCAATAAAAATGCAGTTCGAATCCACGGACGGATGTCCGACATCACGGAGCAGAAAAACAAAGAAATCCAACTCGAACAGACTGAAAATCGATTTCGAATCATCACAGAAAACCTTCCATTTCCTTTTATTCTGAGTGTGGAAGAAGATTTCAAATTGATCTATTACAATTTTTCTTTCCATGAAAACTTCCAAGTCAGAAGCGGAGAGCGTGCAGCATTTGGGAGTACCTGGATTGAGCAGTTGGTGCCGGAAGAATATCAGGAGGGCTTTGAGAAGTTTTTGAGATCCAACTCCAATTTTTCCAACCACGAGATTCTACTTCACACCAAGGAAGGACTTCAGTGGTACAGCATCAGCAGTCAATCCATCCCTTATAAAATGGGAACTGCCAGAGCGATTGTATTTTATAACATCAACAAGCGAAAGCTCAGTGAGCTGGAATTGATCCGAATGAATGACGTGATCCAAGCGATCAATCAGACGCAGGTCGATTTCTCAATGGACGACGAAATCCAAGATACGTTCTACATGCTGTTGGAGAGCTTGATCGGATTTACAGACAGTTCTTTTGGATTCTTGGGAGAAGTGCTTTTTGATGAGAATGGCAATCCTTACCTGAAGTCCAATGCGATCAGTAACATCGCTTGGAATGATGAAGTAGAGGCCTATTACCAGCGAAATTTCAGAGTAGGAATGGAGTTTCGAAACCTTGATTCGCTTTTTGGTTGGGTGATGGTGAATAGAGAAACCATGATCTCCAATGAAGTGGAAAAAGATCCAAGAAGAAGCCCTCATGCTACTCCAGAAGGTCATCCGCCTCTTCTCCGCTTTTTGGGAATCCCTATTTTTAAAGGAGACCGATTTGTGGGGATGGTCGGTCTGGCAAACAAAGAAAAGCCATATACCCAAGAGGATGTGGATTTCTTGAAGCCTTTCCTTTCCAGCTATGCCAACCTGATCGCTTCGCTAAATGTCAATAGGGAAAAACGCAAAGCCGAATTGCTTCAAAAGGAGTCGGAAAGTCTTTACCGTTTGCTTTCAGAAAATATCGATGACATCGTCACGCTCCATGATTTGGGAATGAAGACCATTTATGCTTCTCCATCACTGGAAAAAGTGACTGGCTTTAAAGCTGAGGAATTTATAGGTAAGGATCTTTTTGAGTTTTTCAATTTTGAACCCAATGATGAATCTGATTTTACCAAATTCCCACGATTTGTAATTCCGATCAAGCACGGAGTAAATGGAAGGGAAATTAAGCTTGAAATGCTTTGGAAACCCATTTACACCGAAAATGGAGAGCTTTCCTCTTTCTTAGCAGCCTCCCGAGATGTGACAGATCGGGAATTGGTTTTGGCGGAATTGAAGCGAACGCTCGAAAAGGAGATCGAACTCAATCAGCTCAAATCCAAGTTTATCACCATGACTTCTCATGAGTTGAGGACTCCGTTGGCCACGATCCAGAGCTCGGCAGACTTGATGGAAATCATCACCGAGGCAGTCCAAGAACCCAAGGCCCACGAAGGTTTGGTCAAGCAGATTCGTAAAATCCACGTCCAGCTCAGTCGATTGACTCAGATCATCTCCGATGTGGTATTGTTTGAAAGAAACAATGAAGGCAAACTGGAATTCAATCAGACGGAAGTAGACCTTAAGGCTGTGATCATTCAGTTGGTTTATAATCAGTTTGCCTTAAGTGAAAATGAAACCAAAGTCGGACTTGAATTGGGCGAACATCCCATCATGATCCACTCAGACCCTAATCTACTTTTTCATGTGATTAGAAATCTGATCGAAAATGCACTGAAATATACCCCTGAAGGAAAGCCTAAGCCTGTATTGAAAATTGCTCAGAACAAAAACTTTGTTCAGATCATGATGGTGGACCATGGAATAGGGATTCCCAAAGAAGAATTCAAGTTTGTTTTCGACACCTTCTTTCGAGCATCCAATGTAAAGAATATCAAGGGCACCGGGCTTGGATTGAGCATAGTTCATGATTTGGTGAAAAAACTTGGTGGCAAACTCACCTTTACCAGTGAGGAAAATAAAGGATCAGTATTTACAGTAACCTTACCTTATGAAAGAAACTATCTTATTGATTGAGGACGAGATAGAGCTCCAACAGAACCTGAAGGAGATCCTCGAGTACAATGGATTTGCATTGCTTACCGCTGATAATGGCCTTGAGGGGCTTAAAAAACTTGAGTCCAACGCGGTAGATTTAATCATCTGTGATATCATGATGCCGGTGATGGATGGTTATCAATGCATCAAAGAGGTGAAGAGCATAGGTCGACTGAAGGATATTCCATTTATTTTTCTAAGTGCCAAAGCCAGTAAACAAGATCGTGAAAACGGCCTTGCCCAAGGTGCGGATGATTACTTGACAAAGCCGATTTCAGCTAGGATGTTGCTGAATTCGGTTTTTGCAGCACTTTCAGATAAAAAGCTGAAAATTCAGAATGCCAATCAGCCTGTTTCACAGGAAGCTACTGATTCTTCTTCTCCCAAAGAGTCTAAAAAAGAGTCTGGTTCTCTAGTTCAACTCCTGGAAAAGAAAAAACTAGCAGTAGAAGCTCAGGATTGGAGTGAATTAAGCATTCATCTTCATCATGCCATGTCTATAGCTCAGCGGATGAAGGATAGTTACCACAAGTTATTTCTATTCAAGCAACTTGGGAATGCTTATTCCAATCCTTCCTCTTTGCCATTGGGAGAGTTGCTTTTGGATAAGATCAATGAATTCGGTCCGGAAAAGTTTTTGTTTAGAACCCGTGTTGCTCCAAATATTTCCTTCGATAAGGAGATGCTTGGTTTTCTATTAAATGAAGTATTGGAAAATGCGATAAGTTTTTCAATACCCAAGTCCGAGATCGAAATTGAATACTTTGGTAATGAGTTGATGATCAAAAACAAACAGACTATTCATCCTCCGGGACATCTGGTGGACCTCACCCCATTTTCAAGAGTAGAGCGGGATGGTTCATTTGAAAGGTTAGGGCTTGGCCTATTTCTGGTAGATTCTTATTGTCAAAAAAATGATGCAAAACTTACCCTTCACGTCAATGAGCTCGGGGAGTTTCTGCTCAAAATCAATTTCGTGAATTCTTAAAAAAAACAGCCTCCCCATATTTGGGGAGGCATGTTTCAATCAGGCTAATCCACTCGTTTTAAATTTTCAATCTTCCACATCACCAGCAATTATTTCATGTTGATTTTTTTGTGAAGCTAGAAGGGAAATTCAGCCTCTGAAATACGCCATTTTCAGTATTCTAATCGATCAGGCGATTGGATTTGGCCTTGTGGATGGCTTCCAGCTTGTTGTGTGCTTGGAGTTTTTCGTAGACGTTGTCCACATGTTTTTTTACCGTACCTACGGAGAGGAATAGATTTTCAGCAATGGATTTGTACTTGAGTCCTTTGCTGAGTTGCTCGAGAATTTCGATTTCTCTTTTGGAAAGTCTGTAATTATCGATTTTTTCTGGTTCTGATGGTAATTGTGGGTTTCTCAATAGTCGAATAGTTTTCAAAGCGATCGAAGGTGTCATCGCTGCACCGCCAGAGAGTACATCTTGGATGGATTTTTCCAAATAGCTGTGTTCGACATCCTTCAAGAGGTATCCATCTGCGCCGGCCCTTACCGCATGGAAGATTTTGTCTTCGCTGTCAAACACTGTGAGCATGATGATTTTGATGTGAGGCCAGCGGTGCTTGATCAAGGTGGTGGCTTCAATTCCGTCCATTTCGGGCATTTCGATATCCATAAAAATCAAATCCAAGTTGGAATCGTGGCCAAGTTTGTTAATCATGTCCAGGCCATTCATCGCTTTAAACTTAATTTGGATATGGGGAATCTGCTCCAATCGCTGGCAGATCGATTCTATAATTGCCGGGTTGTCTTCTACTATTCCTACGCGTATGCTCATGGTGATTGAAGTGGAATGCTGATTTCTAGTCGGGTGCCCTTTCCCAATTCTGAATAAAAAGAGATGCTGCCGTTCAGTTCTTTTACTCTTGATTTGAGGTGAGTTAAGCCATTTCCGGATGCAGTGATGGTATCAAATCCAATCCCATTATCCTCAATTGTAATTTGCACACCTTCCGGATTTCTTTTCAACATGGAGGTAATCACTGAAGCTCGTGCATGTTTGACTGCATTATTAAGCGATTCTTGGAGGATTCTGTAGATCGAAATCCCTTCAAAGGAACCTAGCTGAATGCCATCCAAGTCGGTGGCAAAATCCACTTCCAAGGACAAATCCTCTGACCAAGCTACCTGTTCTGTGAATCCCATGATCCGACTTTGAATGTTTTCAAAGGTCATTTGAGATTGATTCATGGCCCACACTGTATCTCTCAACTCCTGAATTGTCGATTTGGTAAATGACTTTAGGCTTTCAATCTGATCTGCTTCAGGTCCTGGATTCTGAGCTAAGTTGGTCTTTAATCGATCCATTCCCAGAGTCACAAAGGTGAGTTGGGAGCCGATATTGTCGTGTAGATCCCTTGAGATCTTCAGCCGCTGCTCATGAAGTTGGGCTTGAGTTTCCACTTTCGAAAGGGCCTTTTGAAGCTCGATCTCCTGATCTTTTTGGATCGATTTCAGTTTTTGCTGCCTGAAAAAATGAAAACCAAGCACTGAACCCAATCCAAGAATAGCGGCTAGAGTAACCAAAGCACTTCTGCTTTGCTGTACTCTCAAACGCTCTTCGGCGAGTGTCCGCTCTTTTTCCGAAAGCTCGTATTTCGCCTCTGCTTCTGAGATTGCCTTCGCACTTTGGAGATTAAAGATGCTGTCTTCCACTCCTGATAAAAGTTCCATGTAGGCCAGAGCCGAATCAAGTTGTCCTGTAGACTTGTTGAATTCATAGAGCGCTTGGTAGCTGTCTTTGAGTTTTTCCAGAGATTGGCTTTCCTTGGCAAAAGCCAATCCTTTATTCAATGCGACAGTTGCCTCTTGTTGGTTTCCCTGTTTTCCTAAAATCTGACCAAGATTAGTGTAGTTGGTAGCCAGATCATAGCTTTCATTTGATCCCAAGTCCTGCCTAAGTTGGGTAAGGACTATCGCTCTTTGGATCCAATTTTTGGCCTCGGGCAGTCGATTTAACTTGATAAGGGTGTTTCCGATATTGTTGTATGTAAAGCCGATCTGAAGCGAATCGAGCTTACCTTTCAAATCCATGACTTGCATGTGAAAATGGAGTGCACTGTCGTATTTTCCCCAATCGTCATAATTGATTGCAATCGTATTCAGTGTGATCGCTACACTCATGGGATCCTTTTCCAAGTTTTGATTTAATACCTCCAATGCTTTTTTTCCATAGGAGACTCCCTTTTGATAGCTACCAAAATCATGGTAATTCAGGGAAATACCTTGAAGTACCCATCCTTGCCAAGCCAAGTCACCAAGCTCCTGCGCAATTGGAATGGCCTGAAACAGTCGGTTGATGGCTTCTTCGTATTGTCCTGCCATTCGATAGGCCAATCCCATGTAATGAAGAAGGTATACCTGCTTGAGCAGATCGCCTTTTTCTTTAAAAAAATCAAAAGCCTGCTGCCCATAGTGAATGCAGGAGTCTAATTGGCCGGTTTTGGAGTGATATCCACTTTTTGCAAAATTAAACTCTGCCCAATCTTCTGGTTTGCTGATGAGTTTTTTCCCTTCTCCAAAATAGTGATCGGCTGAATCAGGCGAGGTGACAGCTTTTCTTAGGATGGATTTGAGGTCTTGTGAGTACGAAGAAAAGGATAAGAAAAGAAGGCTAAGCATCCCCACCCATCGGAAAAGGGATTGTCTCAGAGCACATGAAATTGCCAGATAGTTCATCCGAATTGTTAAGATGCGGTCGTGGTTTTGGGGTGCTGTTTATTTCTTGAAATATACAGATTACTTCCATTTTGGAATAAAAAAGCCTTATCATAGAAATAAAAAAAAGCCCCTAAGGGCTTTCTGATTTTTAGCAAAGAAGAAGATCAATTGTTTCGATCCTCCTGTTGGTAGAGCTCATTGTATTTTTCCTCATCCATTCCCTTGCTGAATCTTCGCAGGTTATAGGTGAAAGAGACCATGAAGTACCGTTGCAAGACGTTTGTTTGGATGTCTTCAATAAAGGTTTCTGTGATATTCCTTCTCACATTGGCATTTTGTCCAAGGATATCATAGGCCATCAGACTGATCTCACCACGTTGATTTTTGAAGATTTTCTTCCCAAGACTCATGTTTATCAGGGAGAAATTGTTGTTGAAACCCGCATTCAAACCAGTATTGATCTGATGGTTGAGATCCAGCCTGTAGACAATTCCTTCCCAAATGATCCAGTTGAAATTCACCCGGAATCGCTGTTGGAAAAATTGATTATTTAGACTTGGGTTGAGCGTGTTTTCCACGTTGTTGAAGGAGGATCTTGCCCAGATATTGAAATCGATCTGGTCGCTGATGCTGCTGTTGATGGATAATCCGCCACTGATTCGCTGGGAGTTGTTAAATCCAATTAAGTCATTGACTTGGCCAGGTCTTCGAGTCACACCACCTCCCATATTCAGGTTGAGCTTAGACTTCATAAAGTCCAGCGGCATGCCGTAGCTCAGCCATGACCTTAGGTCCCAATAGCCATCCAAGTTGACAGGTCGGTTGAGTTGAGAACCTTTTTCCAGGATGATTCCATCCTGAATTTCTGTGGCTTCATTGGCGATGAAAGTACTGTTGCTGATGAAGTTGTTGACAAAAGAAGAGGACGTGAAAAGGAACCAGCTGCGGTCAGTGTCTTGATTTTGGCTTCGGAATCTCACCCGGATCTCATGGGTGTAGGACTGGTCCAAATCAGGATTTCCTGTTCGGAGTTGAAGAGGGTTGGAGTTGTCAATGACCGGCTGTAGCTGACGGATTTGAGGCTCAGCGGTACGGGTATCGTAGTCGACTTGGATATTGGTCTGAGGAGAAAATTTGTATTCCATCCTCATAGTCGGGATAATTGCCGAAAACCTTCTATTGAGCTCAAAGGGCTTAGGAAAATCTTGACTGTTGTCCAATTTGGCATCTTGGTATTGTACTTCAGTTTGGAATTTGAATTTTTCAGCAGTGTACTGATAGCCCAATTCGAATTCTTGGGTAAGGTAATTGCTCAAAAACACGTTGGTCAGCGTAGTATCCAATACCATCGTGCCGCCATCAAAATCTCCACCTTCGACATTGAATACTTTCTGATCGGAATCATTGGATCTGTTTCCAATCTCATATTCTGCCTCTAATTGACCTCTTTCGCCGATTTTTTCGGTGAGGGAAATACCTGTTTCCCAGCGTAACCCTTGTCTTTCTCGATCGGTGAGTTGATCAATTCGCTCAGTTCTGGTTTCGCCATTTTGATAAAAGACATTTCTTGCTTGGCGCTGGGATTCGTCTAGATTCCAACCATTATGGAGTATAGATCTCCAAGTCAAGGTTCTGCCCGGCTTATCAAATTTGTGGCTATAGATGAGTCGATTGAAAAAATCAAAATCTTGGTAATCTCCAGTTCTCTGATTTTCAACTTCGTTGATGGGTGTGATCCCACTGTTGGTATTTCCGAAGAAAGAAGAGTTTTCGTTTTCGAAACTTGCCGAGAATCTTGGAATATAAAGGATTTTGTTCTTTTCGTTGGGATTGTATTCAAATCTAAGGTCAGCCTGATGTTCGTGATTGATTCTTACATCTCGGGCAGTTTCGGTGTAGGTTTGGCTGCTTTCGTCCGTGGTGATAAAATCCCTTACCCGGTTCACAATCCCTACATTTTCACGATTGGAGTAGGAGTAGCTACCGGTCACTTTGATCTTTTTGCCCCAAAGATCGGTATAGTTCATGCCGAGTATATTGGTGGTGACCACGCCTTCTTGAGGTCTTCCATCTGCCTGAGAATTGGCATCGCTCGTGTAGTTGAGCATGTTTACGTTATTCGCCAGACCAGTAAAGGTGATTCGTCGGTCTTCATTAAAGGCATTGATACTCGCCCCTGCCAAGTAGCGATCATCTGTACCGAAGCCTCCGGTAGTTTTTCCAAATTGTCCTTTTCGGCGATTGGGTTTGGTGATGATGTTGATTGTTTTCAGTCGCTCTCCATCATCAAAGCCACTCACTTGAGCTTTTTCGCTTTTCTGGTCAAAAATCTCAATACTCTGAATTACTTCAGCAGGGAGGTTTTGCAAGGCTGCCTGCACATCTGTACCAAAAAACGGCTTTCCGTCAACCAATATCTGCGCAATATTTTCACCCTGGGCCTGAAGAATTCCCCCTTCAGAAACTACTCCTGGAAGCTTTTCGATCAGCATCTGAGCACTGGCGTCTTTCATGGTTTTGAAAGCATCTGCATTGTACATGGTCGTGTCGCTCTTTTGAGAACCAGTAGATCGGCGGGCTGCTACGATCACCTCATTGAGAGCTGTAGCCTCTTCTTTGATGCTGATTTTCCCCAAATCTTGGTTGGAGTCTACCAAAAGGGTGCGAAAGTAATTCTGGTAGCCGAGGTATTGAATTTTGAGCAGGTATTGGCCTTCACGGATCCCTGTTAATTCAAACTCCCCGTCCAATTCTGAAATCGTACCGGACACCTGCGAAGAGTCCGAAACAGTCATCAAAAGGATGTTAGCGTAGGGGATGGGATCTTCCTTGCCAAACTCAAGAACTTTACCCTTTACCGTGTAGGTCTGGGCATTTACCTCAAGGAATGTGACAAAAGATAGAGCAATAATTAAAAGGTACTTCATTAGAGTAGTTAAAATCTATAGTGGCTTCAATCAGTTCATTATCAAATGATCTGTGCTTTATGTGATACAAAAGAACTATCCAAAAGTTCAGAATTGATGGACTAATTGGCTGAGCGGTAGAAAATTCAATTGAACTGCTTCCTTTTATGGTATTAGAAAAGAGAAGGAAAAGATTAATCCTGTACCATCCTGAATTCTTTAAAAAAGGGAATAACCAAAAAGCGACAATCTTTGTCAGGTAAAAATGTTAATTTTAACATCATGATAATGTTGGTAAAAATAACATTTTTAACTTAGCTCTCGTTATCAGATCTTACTATGGAAAGCACGGACAAAATCAGCATCACTACTAAGACCCTTTCTTCAGGCAATTGTCAGGTCAAGTTTTTTATCGAGGATGAGAGCAAGCCTCAATACGGGTATTTGTTGGTAAATGAGCCCAAGTCTGTCGGTGATATTATTGACGAGATTAAAATTAGATTGGAGAGAAGAAGAGAAGAAATGGAAAATCTCAATCCATTTTTTCCCCTTCCTCCGGTAGAAGAAGATCATAAATTTTACCTCTTTTCAGCATGAGTTACCTAGCTTCCAACCTTCGTATTTTGCGCAAGCAAAAGGGAATTACCCAAAATGACCTAGCTGATCAGCTCGATGTGCAGCGCACCATGATCTCTGCCTATGAAGATGGACGGTCAGAGCCTAAGCTGGCGACTTTGACTAAGCTGAGTGAAATTTTGGAAGTAGGCATTGAAGAGCTTTTGGACCATGATATCGAAAATCTGGGAAGGAAGGCTTTGCAGAAGCGTGGAATTAATATCCTGACGATCGCAGCGGATGATTCAGATCGAGAAAATATAACACTCGTAGGCCAAAAGGCTTCCGCCGGCTACCTCAACGGATTTGCTGATCCGGTTTATATGGAGTCTTTGCCCCAATTTCATCTTCCTAATCTATCAAGACAGGCTACCTATCGAGCATTTGAACTGGTAGGTGACTCGATGTTGCCGCTGATTACCGGTACGATTGTTATTGGTTCATATGTGGAGCAATTGAAGCAGATCAAGAGCGGAAGAACCTATGTACTGGTGACTCAGACTGAAGGCGTGGTTTACAAAAGGGTATTTAATTATTTAGAAGAGAACGGTAAGCTTTTTTTGGTTTCGGACAATGATCAATACAAGCCTTATGAGGTGAGGGGAGAGGATGTATTGGAGATTTGGGAAGCGAAAGCATTTATCAGCACCGATTTTCCAAATCCAGGAGATAAAAAGAAACCCCTAACTCTTGACGACCTAGGGGAAATGATACGGGATATTCAGGCGGACCTCAAGCAGATCCGAGGTTAAAAGCCTGTCTGATTTTAACTTCCGATTAATTCTTCAAAACCAGCTTTGATTTTGCCAACGGCATCAAAAGAAGGATCGATATTGATCACGCCTTTGCCCAACTCGTGCCAATAGCCATCGCCACATTCGATGTAAGCACCTCGTTTTTTACCGGGTTCTTCCTTGGCCAGTTCATAATGGTAATCCGGAGTGAAAACCATCTTCATCAGCTGAATAGCATACTCCCAGTGGATGGTTCGTTTTTCTTGACCCATTTCAAAAATCACTTCTCTGTTTGAAAAATGGACAGTTAGGTTGCAATCGGTGACTTGCTCGTTGTCTACCTTACGGTAATGTACTTGTAGTGGAAGTTCCTTTTTTACTGTCTCATAAATAGCCTGAATCAGATCCTGAGCCATCAATTGCCACTCTTCTTGGTTGGATGGGATATTTAGTCCTTCATCTTTGCCTCGTTCTAAAGGAGTGACAGTAATTCCTCCGTCTTCGATGTCTTTGTTAGTCCAACGGGTTTTGGTGAAAAGCTCCTGTACAGGTTTCACCCAAACCGAGTTTAATTTTCCACTGTAGCTGTAATCGTCATTCAGTGTAAAGCCTTCATCGAAGATTTCTTGCTCACTAAGCTCCTCTCGCTCGGTGTAGTGTAGGTCCAATTTTACATCTAAATCCTCTTTTGCCCAGTCCAAGGCAAGTCTAAACACGTGGCTGTAAGGAGGTGGAACAATCCCTGAATCGTATTCAAGGACGATTCCGGTTAGTGATGTTTTGGAGGTATTCATAGTCATATCTAGGACAAAAGTATGGTTTTTCGAGCAATTAAGTGGTTATTTTGCAGGCCAAACCACCCAATATGGAAGAAGTACTGGATCGAATCAGTTCGGGGATTTACCAAAATTCCTATGTGATCATCGACGATTTTATCGATGAGGATTTTAGAAAAGCATTGCTTAAGGAGCAGACAGACCTTTTAGAAAAGGGAATGTTTCGCCATGCGGCCGTAGGAAAAGGAGGGCAGAAGCAAGTGCGAACTGAAATCCGAAGTGATGAAGTCCTGTGGATGGATCAGGATAATTTGAGTCCGCTTCAGTCAGCTTATTGGGAAAAAGTGGAGCAAATTCGCCAAGTGCTCAATCAGCGTTGCTTTTTGGGATTGAGATCATTCGAGGGGCATTTTGCACGTTATCCGATAGGATCTTTTTACAAAAGGCACCTCGACCAATTCCATGCGGTGCCGCATCGGGTAGTTACAGTGATCCTATATCTTAATGACTCTTGGTCAACCGAAGATGAAGGAGCGCTTCGAATGTACTTTCCACAGGAAGACGGAACAGAGCGGATCGAGGATGTCCTTCCTTTGGGCGGTAGATTGGTGGTATTCTTAAGTGCTGAGATTCCGCATGAGGTTTTGACTACCAATAAAGAACGAATTTCGATTACAGGTTGGCTGAGAAATATTGATTAGCGCAACTCGATCTGAATCTGCTTTGGCTCCGAACCTAAATCAAAAGATGCTTTTGCGAAGCTGGGTGGGCTAAAATAGACCTTGGGATTATTGGAAAAGCCGAATTTCTCCGTTGGGTAGCCTACAGCATTGGTAGTGAGTTTGCCGTCATTGTCTTCGTCATGGATAACTGAAACAGCATATTTCCCTGGAGGAAGATCAGTCACAGAAAGGAGAGCAGTCTTGTTTTTGGGAGAGATCGAAAGACTTTTTAATGCTTTCGTAGGTTGGTCAGGAAATCCTGTTTCTTTAGAAAAAATCAACACACGAATCATTCCTTTGTCCGATTTAGCTTGATCGATTTGTATATCAAGCTTTTGATTTTTGGGATTCTGAGCGAACAAAGCGAAGGAAAAAGAAAGAAAAAAGATGAAGTGGATCATATCGAATTAAAGGTTTTCAAACGGTTTATTTTTCCGCTTTCTGTTCTGGCAAATTTCGGGCTGAAATAGATTTTCTTAGGCAATTCATATTTTCCCAAGACATCCGAAAGTCGTCCTTTAAGGATTTTTACCCGGCTGCTACTTTCAGCTGTTTCCAAAAATAGCACTAGCTTATCTCCCAGCTTTTCATCTTTTTCCCCATAAAAGAAGAAAGAAACTCCAGGGAAAATTTCCTCGATAACTCCCTCTGCTTTTTGCTCAATCAACTCGGGAAAAAGCTTAATCCCACCCGAATTAACCATAAAATCAGCTCTACCTTTCCAAACAAAAGAAGTTGCTGACCGAAGTTCAATCAGATCGTTGGTTTGAATGGGTTCTGGTCCGCTCATTTCGGATTTGATCCAAAGTGCCTCTTTAAAATCTTGTCCGATTTCTACTCCGGGAAGTACATGATAAAGCAGTTCATCAGATCGAATTTCGGCCAAGGCAATATGAGAAACCGTCTCCGTCATGCCGAAGGTTTGCCAAGCATGGATTCGCTTTTCAACCAAATTGGCTTTGAGTTTCGATGAAAGGGAAGCTCCTCCGATAATCAGGTTCTTGATGGTTCGGAGTTTTTCAAGGCTCTTTTCATCCTCCAAGCATGCTTGTACTTGCAGGGGAACCATCGCTACGAAGTCGAATTCTCCGTTGACATCTTTGAGCGGGTTGGAACTAGGTTCCACCAAATGAATTTCACAATCCCAAACCATCGCACGGACAAGCATCATTTTTCCTGCGATGTAAGCTGGATTGAGGCAGCAAAGGAGCTTTGAATCAGGGTCAGTTTTGAAAAAACTCCCTGTACCAACGGCACTGGCTTCCATCTGCTTCCGGGTGATTCTGATTTGCTTGGGTGCTCCTGTCGATCCGGAAGTGGATTGGGTAAAGGTTTGTTCTCCATTCAGCCAGTCTTTGCAAAATGAAAAAGCTGATCGGGCAAATTCGTGAAAACCTTCCTGATTTACATTGAAATCCTCTGCCTTGGCATAAACCTGATTTTCAAAATGAAGTTGAAACATGGGAAGTGTAGCGTTTAGAAAGCAGATCTAGTGGTAACAAATTCCACAGGAGAGGGTTAACTTGCACAAAAATGTGATTTTTAAACCAAACGATCATGATCAACTGGATTACTGCCAAAGAATACGAAGATATCACCTACAAAAAGTGCAATGGCGTCGCTCGTATAGCCTTCAATCGCCCCGAAGTCCGCAACGCTTTTCGTCCAAAAACCACAGCAGAACTTTACGATGCGTTTTATGATGCTCAGGAGGACACCTCGATTGGGGTTATTTTACTTTCGGGCGAAGGACCTTCTCCGAAAGATGGTGGATGGGCATTTTGCTCGGGCGGTGATCAGCGTGCTCGTGGCCATCAAGGATATGTTGGGGATGACGGTTACCATCGCTTGAATATCCTCGAGGTGCAGCGGTTGATTCGCTTTATGCCAAAGGTGGTGATCGCGGTAGTTCCGGGTTGGGCAGTAGGAGGAGGGCACAGTTTGCACGTAGTCTGTGACCTGACTTTGGCGAGTAAGGAGCATGCGATTTTCAAGCAAACCGATGCCGATGTGACGAGCTTTGACGGAGGATATGGTTCAGCTTACTTGGCCAAAATGGTAGGGCAGAAGAAGGCTCGTGAGATATTCTTTTTGGGTCGAAATTATTCCGCTCAAGATGCTTTGGATATGGGAATGGTGAATGCTGTGATTCCTCATGCTGAGCTCGAAGACACCGCCTACCATTGGGCTCAGGAAATCCTTGCCAAGTCTCCGACTTCGATCAAAATGTTGAAGTTTGCGATGAACCTCACCGACGACGGAATGGTGGGTCAGCAGGTCTTTGCAGGGGAGGCTACACGGCTCGCTTACATGACAGAAGAGGCCAAAGAAGGCCGTAATGCATTTCTTGAAAAGCGAAAGCCAAACTTTAAGGATATCAAATGGATACCGTAATTTAATTCAAGTAAAAAAAGAGGCTGAATTTATCGAATTCAGCCTCTTTTTTTTGTCTATTACTTCTTCTTTTGATGTAAAGATAAGTTTGTTTTTTCATCCAAAAACCTTCCTCAGAATATACTCAATCGCCCGAGCTGCGAGCCTTGCGGTGGCATTGTCCTGATCAAATTTTGGGTTGAGTTCGACCACATCTAGGCTGATCAGTTTTTTACTTTTAGCGATTAATTCAAAGACCTTGAAAGCGATTTGAGGATTGAAACCCATAGGCGATGGAGCCGATACTCCTGGGGCGAAAGCGGAAGAGAATCCATCTAAATCTATACTCAAATAGACCTTGTTCACTGAGTCCAAAAACCAGATGATTTGCTCCTCGATGTACTCCCAATTGTTGAGGCGAAAGTCTTCCTGCACAAGGTATCTGGCTTGAAGGTTTTCGGCGGTTTGGAAGAGTGATTTCGGATTGGCAGCCCGCTGAATTCCCAAAGCTAGGTAGTGAAAATTGTCAGGAAATTCCTGAGCCAATTGTAAGAAAGGCGAACCTGAATGCGACTTTCCATCCGCTAAAGGTCGGAGATCAAAGTGCGCATCGAGATTGATGATGCCCAGTTTTTCTTCTTTTTCAGATATGTATTGCTGAACTCCTCGTCCATGCGCATAGGCTAAGTCATGTCCACCGCCTAGCAGAACCGGGAAGTGGTGGCTTTTAAGTAGGTCAAGGGTAATCTTGGAAATTGCCTCATGGGATGCCTCCAAATCCTGATTGATGGTGAAAATATCACCGTAGTCTAGGAGAGGTAGATGTTCGGGTAGATGGTAAGCTACCGAACCCAACATTTTTCGGATGGCAGCGGGACCTTCCAATGTTCCCAATCGGCCTTGATTGCGGATTACTCCTTCCTCCCCGGCATATCCCAAAATTCCAACCTTCCTTATCGAGGTCTGAACTAGGTTCAAATTAGTGATGGTTTTTACGGCTTGATGCCAATAGTCCAATTGATCGGATTTGCGTCCAGACCAATGATAGGGGGAAGGGTTTTGATGTAGGTTCATAGGGTTTCGATTTGAGTCTTCTGGTTTTTACTCTAACTTAAGAAAACTTGTTTGTTAATTTTGTTGACAAAAGGATATATACGATGAAGCCATACCGAATTCCTGAGAAAGAGAATATTGATTTATCGGCTTTTAGAGAGCCTGATGCCACTTTTTCCGGATATACCTATTCGGATTATTTGAAATGGGATTATGAGGAAATAGTGGAGCTGATAAAAGGAAAGATATTTAAGAAAGCAGCTGCTCCAAGTAGGAGGCATCAAGATGTTTCTATGACATTATCTCGAATTTTGGGCAATTATTTACTTGGACAAAAATGCAAAATCTATGCAGCTCCTTTTGATGTCAGACTTTCAAAGGATCCTGATTATAAAATCATTGATTCAGTAGTTCAACCAGATATCTCAGTTATCTGCGATCAATCTAAATTGGATGAAAAAGGCTGTTTAGGAGCTCCAGACTTAATCATTGAAATTCTTTCACCAAGCAATAGCCAAGTCGAACTTCAGAACAAATACGACCTTTACCAAGAGCATGGAATCAAGGAATATTGGATCATTCACCCTGTAGAAAATACTCTTCAGATCAATGTGTTGATAAATGGGGTCTATCAGCCTTCGCGCCTTTTTACAACTGGTCAAAAAGTAAGGTCCACTGTACTTCCCGGATTTGAACTGGATTTGGTGGAGATTTTCGAGGAAAGTTGAGAATTGCTTGAAAGTGCTTTTCCAAAGTTCACAACTTTGGAGAAGTTGGATTTCATCTGTTTATAATTTGTTTTTCATTGGTCAGATGGAATGCCCTTGATAATCATCCCCCTGTGTGAGAAGCATTTTCTCATGGGTATTTCATGACATTAGATTTTTAAAGAGTTCTTCATCCACCAATGTCGGCACAGTCACTTTCAGTCCCGGAGTTCGGTCCATTTCCAGCTGAATAGCCTCCATAGAACCCGAATTTCTAGCCCAGGCTCTTCGGGCAATGCCATTGTTCACGTCGTAGAAAAGCATAGATTTTAATCGTTTTTCCGCTTCTTGACTTCCGTCCAATACCAGCCCAAATCCTCCGTTGATCACTTCTCCCCAGCCGACTCCACCGCCGTTGTGGATAGAAACCCAAGTAGCGCCGCGAAAACTGTCTCCGATCACATTGTGAATAGCCATATCTGCCGTAAAACGACTTCCATCGTAGATATTGCTCGTTTCCCGATAAGGGGAATCGGTTCCGCTCACGTCGTGATGATCTCTTCCAAGGACAATCGGAGCAGAGATTTCTCCGTTTTCAATAGCATGATTGAAAGCGGTTGCGATTTTGGCCCGACCTTCTGCATCAGCATAGAGGATTCGAGCTTGTGAACCCACCACCAATTTGTTTTTCTCGGCTTCCTCAATCCAGGTGAGGTTATCCTGCATCTGTTGGGAAATGGAGGCAGGTGCACTTTTCATGATCTCTTTTAAAATTGAAGCGGCAATCTGATCGGTTTTGCGCAGGTCTTCTACTTTACCAGAGGTGCAGACCCATCTAAACGGTCCAAAACCATAATCAAAGTACATCGGTCCCAAAATATCCTGCACATAACTTGGATACCGGAAGTCGATTCCATTTTCTGCCATCACATCTGCTCCAGCCCGTGAAGCTTCCAGTAAAAAGGCATTTCCATAGTCGAAAAAGTAGGTTCCTTTTGCCGCATGCTTATTAATCGCGGCTGCTTGTCGACGCAGGGATTCCTGAACTTTTTCTTTGAAAGCTTCAGGATTTTCAGCTATCAATTGATTGGATTCCTCAAAAGATAGCCCAGCCGGATAGTAGCCTCCTGCCCAAGGATTGTGTAGCGAGGTCTGGTCTGACCCGAGTTCAATAAAAATATTTTCTTTGTAGAATCGCTCCCAAACGTCCACCACATTACCCAAAAAGGCGATGGAAACCACTTCTAGCTCTGATTTTGCCTTTTTTACCCGATCTACTAATTGGTCCAAATCCTCAATCAATACATCCACCCAACCCTGTTCGTATCGCTTCCTGGCTGCTGCGGGATTTACTTCTGCGCAGACCGTCACGCAACCTGCAATATTTCCCGCTTTGGGTTGTGCACCGCTCATTCCACCCAATCCGGCAGTTAGGAAGAGTTTTCCTTTTGAGGATCGGCCAGGGCCTAATTTTTTCCGAAAGGCATTCATCACCGTGATGGTGGTACCATGAACAATTCCCTGTGGGCCGATGTACATGTACGAACCCGCAGTCATTTGTCCGTATTGAGTTACCCCAAGCGCGTTGAACCGTTCCCAATCGTCCGGTTTGGAGTAGTTGGGAATCACCATGCCGTTGGTGACAATGACTCGTGGAGCATCGGGAGAGGAGGGGAAAAGTCCCATGGGATGACCTGAATACATGTGTAAAGTCTGCTCGTCAGTCATTTCGGCGAGGTATTTCATGGTCAGAAGGTATTGCGCCCAGTTCTGAAAAACCGCCCCATTTCCACCATAGGTGATTAGTTCCTCAGGATGCTGTGCCACGGCAGGATCCAGGTTGTTTTGGATCATCAGCATAATCGCAGCGGCTTGCCCGGAGCGGGCAGGATATTCCGAGATCGGCCTCGCATACATCTGATAGTCGGGGCTAAACCGATACATATAGATTCTCCCGAATTCCTTCAGTTCAGCTAAAAATTCAACTGCCAATTCCGGATGCCATTCCTTTGGAAAATAGCGTAAAGCATTTTTTATAGCCAGTTTTTTCTCCTCGGGAGAAAGTATATCCTTGCGTTTTGGCGCATGGGAAACACTAGGATTCCGCTCCTTTTTTGGAGGAAGAGTTGATGGAATTCCTTGTATGATTTGATTTTGAAAGTTCATTTCGTTGATAATTAAAGGCTTGACTTCAGGTAATTTTCTAATTTTTCAATCTTCCAATTTTCCAATCACACGGCTACCGGATTTCCACACTTCCACGGGCTTAATTTTCCCTTGCTGGTACAAAATATCCCGATAATCCGAGGTAGGAAAAAGGATAAAATCAGCTAATTGACCTTCGGTTAATTTTCCCCGATCACTAAATCCCAATGCTGCTGCAGCTCGGAACGTGATACCGGCTAGAACTTCTGCGGTACTCAGTTTCTCGAATGTGGCCAAAATGGAAGCCTGCGCAAGCAAGTCACCCATCGGGGCTGAACCTGGGTTCCAATCGGAAGCGATGGCCAATCCGGTTCCTTGATCCAGGAGTTTTCGGGCAGGAGTAAAAGCACAACCTAATCCGATAGATGCACCTGGAAGAGCTACGGCTATGGTGTTTGATTGTGCCAAAAGCTGGATTTCAGCATCTCCGGAAGCTTCCAAATGATCTGCTGATCGAGCGCCGAACTCAACGGCGACTTTCGATCCTCCTACTGAAAACTGATCCACATGGACCGTGATATCAAAGCCAAACTCCTTTGCTTTTTGAAAATAGGGTGTGATTTCTTCGGGTGAAAAAGCGCTTTTCTCTACAAAGGCATCGATGCGATGGGTTAGCTTTTCACTTTTTAGAATGGGAAAAAGTTCCTGAGAAATCAGATCCAAATACTCCGAATTGGAACCTAAAAAGTCCCTGGGTTTCATATGGGCCGCAAGACAAGTAGAAATCAGATCTACCCGAGTGGATTGTTTTGCATCTTGAATGGCCCGAAGGATTTTAACTTCTTCTTCCACCGAAAGTCCATAGCCACTTTTCACTTCGATGGTGGTGACTCCCTCAGATAGATGGCGATTGGCGTTATTGGTAGTAAGTAGAGCCAAATCGGACTGACTCAATTTCCGGGTTTGGGTGACCGTGTCCCAAATTCCTCCTCCTGCCTGAGCAATTTCAAGATAGGTTTTGCCGGCATTTCGCATGGCAAAATCCCTTGCTCTTGAGCCTCCAAAGCAGATATGGGTGTGGCAGTCCACCATTCCTGGCATGGCTACAAAATCACCTATTAACTCAAAAATCTCAGCTTCTGGAAATGCTTTGCAAAGGCTTTCCCACTTCCCAACCTGAAGGATTTTTTCTCCCTCGATCAGGATTCCTGCCTGCTCGATAATCTCCAATTGATCGTCTTTCAAAGCTCCTTGGAGCGGGAGGTGGTCCAAGGTCAGGACTTGGGTAATTGGTCCGATTACTTTTTTCATTTTGTTTGTTTCCCGCTGATTTTCGCAGATTTTAAATCCGCTGATCTACGCAGATAAGCGGAATTTTCCGCGTTAATCTGCGGGAGCTTTTTTAATAACTAAATAGTTTACTCCACTCCGTTTCGAAAGCCAATCCTTCCCGATCGGCCACCTGTTTAGCTAGACTCACCAATTCTCCACTTTTCACCAAGTCGATCGCTGTTTCTAGATCTTCATACATAATTCGGTCGGAAACTACAAGATCAATGTCCTTTCTCACCCGCTCATAAATGGCTGTCATAATTTTCCCTGACTTAAGCGGTGCATGATAATCCATGGCTTGAGCGGCATAGAACAATTCGATTCCGAGGATTTTCTCCACGTTTTCAATTACTCTCAGGGCTTTTCTGGCACTTATACTTCCCATACTCACATGATCTTCTTGACCGAGTGAAGTAGGGATGGAATCCGCCGAAGCAGGAAAGCAGAGCCCTTTATTCTCGGAAGCCAATGCAGCCGTGGTGTATTGAGGAATCATCAAGCCCGAATTGAGTCCTGTTTCTTTGAGCAAAAGTTTGGGTACCCCAGGAGTATCTCCTTCGATGGATAGGTAGATTCGACGGTCTGCAATATTTCCGATTTCGGATGCAGCAAGGCAGGCATAATCCAAAGGCAAAGCGATCGGCTGTCCGTGAAAGTGGCCCCCAGATATGGTATGACTCTCGTCGAATACGACTGGATTGTCCGTCACAGAGTTGATTTCAATTTCTAAGGTTTCCTTCAGATGCAGGTAGGAGTTCCAGCTTGCTCCGTGTACTTGTGGCATGCATCGGAGGGAATAAGGATCTTGAACCCGCGCGCAGTGCAAATGGGATGCAACGATCTCAGAGTCTTTTAGCAGGTTTAGGATCGTTTGGGCCACATGCTTATTTCCTGCATAAGGGCGGAGCTGATGAAGCTCGGTATAAAAGGGTTTGACCGAACCCATCAATCCTTCGATCATCATCGCACCTGTGATGCTGGCATGGGTAAGCAGGTTGTGCAGTCGCTCCACGACTTTCACCCCATGGGCGGCCATAAATTGGGTGCCATTGATCAAGGCTAGGCCTTCCTTGGGCCCGAGGTGGAGCGGTTTTTTGTCAAATTGATCAAGGACCGTGTCCATCCGTTCCACTTTTCCATTGAAAAAGACTTTTCCCAAACCGATCAGGGGCAAAAACAAATGGGAGAGAGGAGCCAAATCTCCTGACGCACCTACGGAACCTTGAATCGGTACTAAAGGAACAATGTCATTTTCCAACATCCAGATGATTCGTTCTACGGTCTCCAAACGGATTCCGGAAAATCCCTGCGCCAACGCATGGATTTTGAGCACCATCATCAGTTTGGAGATTTCCGGATCTACGGGTTCTCCCACGCCTACGGCATGGCTTTTCAGCAGATTTTCCTGAAGGGTTTTGGTATCGGCAGCTGAGATTTTGGTGGTGCAGAGAGGCCCAAAACCTGTGTTAATCCCATAGACAATAGCTTCGCCTTGAGCGATTTTTTCGACCGCGGCGGCAGAATCTTGGATTTTTTTGACGGTTTCTGGGATGAGGATTCCTGTTATTTCCTTTCTCGCCAAATCCAAGGCGAGGGAAGCGGTGAGTGTGTCTTGTCCGTATTGGAAGGTTTTCATGGGCATTGTAACCTTTGGGGTTTCTAAAACCCCGAAGGTTTTAAGTCAGATGTTTAAATTAGTTTTAAACCTTGAAGGAATTTCTTGGGATTTTGAAATCGGTTTTCAAACCTTCTAGGTCAGTGAGACCTCAAAGGTTTTTGTGAAGACCTCAAAGGTTGTGTAAAATTACCCCTTTGGATTGATGCTTTTTGATACTATTATTGTCAATAAATGATAACTGAAAAGTATCAATGGAGCTGAGACATTTGAGTTATTTCCAAGCGGTAGCAGAGGAATTGAATTACCGAAAGGCTGCCGAGCGATTGTTTATCTCCCAACCGGGACTAAGTCGGCAGATCAAGCAGTTGGAGGAGGAGTTGGGCGTACAGCTTTTTGAGCGGGATAAAAAACATGTGGAATTGACGGCGGCCGGAGCTTACCTGAAAGGGGAAGTGGATTTTGTATTGAATCATTTGGAGACAACCAAACAGCAGTTGTTGGAAATTGCAGCTGGAAGGGAAGGGGAGGTACGAATTGGTTTTTTGGGTTCGGCTTCCAATCAGGTGCTTCCTGACTTGCTGAAAAAACTCAGCTTGAATTTTCCAAAAATCACTACAAGTCTGGAGGAACTAAGCAATCAAACCCAAGTGGAAATGATACAAAAGGACAAGCTGGACTTGGGATTTGTGCGTTTGGCTTCTGTGCCTGATGACTTGGAAATGAAGCCGATTTACCGGGATACATTTTCCTTGGTAGTTCCCGAAGATCATCCCATCCATTCGAAGGATTTCAAAAGTGTAGGCCAATTTTCCGCTGAGCCGTTTATCCTTTTTTCTTCCGATTACTCCAATTACTACTACGAACAAATTTTGGGAATTTGTCGGGATGCGGGATTTATGCCAAAGATCAAGCACAAATCAGTTCATGCCTTGACGATTTTCCGATTGGTGGAAAATGGATTGGGAGTCGCTATTGTACCAACTTCCCTAAAGGAAGGTTATGATTTGAAGGTTCGTTTTATGGAGATTCCGGGAATCTCGCAGTTTACGGAGCTATCGGTGATTTGGAAGCCCGAAAATCGGAACCCTGTTTTAGGGAAGGTATTGGGGATGATTTGAAAGAAAAAGACTTAATAGAAGCCTAAAAACCTATTTTTGAGTAAATGTCGGCTTAATGTCGGGTCAATTCCGCCCTCGTTTCGGCCTTTCAAAAAATCTAATCTGAGATCTTGCCATGGTTAAATCAAACTCACAATTCACAATGAAGCAACCAGAATTGGGCAAGAAAATCTCAGAACTGAGAAAAGCCAAAGGGCTCACGCAAGAGGAGCTCGTCGAAAAATGCAACCTGAATGTCCGTACCATTCAGAGGATCGAAGCAGGAGAAGTGACTCCGAGAAGTTACACGGTCAAGGCGCTTTTTGAAGCCTTGGATTTTCAATGGGAAGAAGTGAAAAGTAGCTTTAAGGATGAGGAGAGAAAAGTGCCAGCCTATCTGTACGTTGCTTTCGCGTCAGGCTTACTCTATTTTTTCATTGCTTTTTTTGAGATCGGTTGGGAATATGAATGGATAGAAGATGGTTTTGTATCCAATAAAACAGGCTTTACCGGAGTGAAATTGATCACCTTTTTCAGCTATGTTGGCTTTTTGCTCGGATTGCTCGGATTAGAGCGATTTTATCCAAACAAGTATTTGAAAATCGCTCTCTGGGTCATGATCGGCTTTAATCTGTTCATGTATTCAGCAGATATGATTGCTCTTTATACGGCCTTATTCAGTATCGAGGATTATTACTGGATTAAGTTTGAAGCATTTGGCTTGGGCTATGCTTTTCTGGGAGCAAGTTATTTTGGGTATAAAAATTTGAAATATGGACTAGGGCAGGTAATTGGGGCCTTGGGTTTGATCGCAGGGATTCTGATTTTTTCAGGATTTGGAGTGGTATTTGGCCTCGTACCGATGACTTTTTTCGAAATCGGTCAGTTGGGATTAATGATTTACTTCATACAAAAAATCGGGAGAAGCACTTCTCCCGATAGTTTTTGATATTCAGACCATTAGGTGCATTTGGGAAATTAAGAATCTTGTAAATTCAAAGGATTTCTCGCTTCCAAAGCTTCTCAAATCATCAATAACATATTTATTTTAAGAGTAAAGTGGAGTGAAAAATATTTTAGCCTATGAATTAGTTTCAGTCTTGAATCTAAGGTCTTAAGTCTAGCTTCTTATTTCTCCTCAATCACTCCTTTTACCTTCTCCTTCACCTGCTTCAAAATCTCCGCATTTTTAGGACTGGAAGACTCAATTTCAAGAATTTTAGGTTTTAGGCTAGGTTCGTAGAAGTTGCTTAGAGCTTTCTCCAATTCTTCCTGATTTTTTGCCAATCGGTAGTCAAAACCAAACTCAGCTGCCAAATGAGAGGCATTTAGCTTTTGCTTGGTTTCAAAAAACTCTTCCAATTCAGGCTGTTTGGCAGGCCCATCGATGAGGCGGAAAATTCCCCCTGCATGATTGTTCAAGATCACGATTCGAAGATTGGGCATGGCATAGTTGTGCCAAAAGGCATTTCGGTCGTAGAAAAAAGCCATGTCACCTGTGATCAATGTGACGGGTTCTTTGGTGGTAAAAGTGCATCCCACAGCCGTACTATTGCTACCGTCGATACCACTTGTGCCTCGGTTACAGATGATTTCCTGATTCCTTTTCCCCAGAAAATTCACGTAGCGTACTGCCATGGAGTTGGCCAAGTGAATTTTGGAGAAAGGGGGGATTTTCTTCAACACAGAATGCAAGGCTGGATATTCACCGAATTCCACTGAGGCAAATGCTTCGGGCAAAGCAGCCTGAACTTTTTTCTCCAAGCTAAGCCAGCGTTTGGAATACTCGTCATCTAAAACGGGCAGATTTTGCGAAAGCCAATTGAAAAAGCCCATCGGTGAACAGGCCAAAACCCGCGTCAATTGTTGATAGGTATCCTTTGCTTGACCATCGGGCTGAATGTGCCAATGAGAGATGTTTTGTTTTCTGAGAAACTGCTTCAGGGACTTCGAAATCACCGATTTCCCGAAAGAAATCACCAAATCCGGAGCTAGCTCGGCATGTAGGCTTTCATTTCCCAACCAGTGATCATGAAGTGAAATGCTCTGCTCACCCTGAAGATTGGAAATGGTATCGGCCACGACCACCACGTTTTGGTTTTTGGCAAGCTGATCCAGTAAGGATTGAAGTGACGGATTCGGTTTTTGCTGACCAGGGATGATCATCAAGCGCTTCACTTCCTGAAGGCGGTTTTTGATGTGCTTGAGACTCTCTTCGCTGAGTTGACTTTGACTGCTGACGGTGGTGAATTCTCTGGGAACATCAGGGTAGTCAAACGTTTCTCCTTCTGCTGGATAAAAGGGTTCTCTTAGCGGAATATTGATATGAACCGGTCCGGCAGGAAATTGCCGACTTAGATTGATCGCTTCATTGACGATGCGGCTGGCATGCCATGCTTGATCTTTTTGCTCGAAGGAATCCGGAAAGCGGAAGGTTTTCTTGACATGCTTGCCGTAAACTTCCTCCTGAAAAATCGTTTGCCCATCCCACTGATCGATCCACTCAGCAGGTCGATCTGCGGTCAAAATGAGCAATGGAATCTGTTGGAAAAAGGCTTCTGAAATTGCCGGAAAGTAATTCAGAGCGGCTGAACCTGAAGTACAAACCAGCACTACCGGCTGACCCAACTGCTGTGCCATTCCCAAGGCAATAAATGCCGCAGACCGCTCGTCTGAAATGGTACGGGCATGGATATCAGGATGACGGGCAAAGGCCAGAGTCAATGGCGCACAGCGTGAACCGGGAGAGAGGATGGCGTTTTGGATGCCTTTTTTTGCGCAAACGGCCACCAGATCGAGAATAGGCTGAATGATCAAGCGCTTGGGTGTTTGATGAATTTGCCGATGATTTCACATTTCATTTCGGTTTCCTCCCATTCTTTTTCAGGATCAGAATCCTCTGTCACACCTGCTCCTGCATAGAGGATGACTTGATTTTCCTGGAAGTTGGCCGTGCGAAGGTTTACGTAGATGGAGGTTTCTGACTCGATATTCACAGGTCCTAGGAAGCCTGCGTAGAAACTGCGATCGAAACTTTCATTTTCCTGCAAAAACTCATGCGCTTCCCGTCTAGGCATGCCACAAACAGCAGAGGTGGGGTGAAGCAAGTCCAACATCACCGATCCTAGCTGAGGGAATCCTGTGGCTTTCATATTCACTTTGAAGTCAGATCTGAGGTGAAGAAGATTTCCGGCCAGAACTGTTTTTGGGCCGTGTTCTTCGTATTCTCTCAATCGGATTTTCTTAAAGCAATCCACAATGTATCGACTGACTAAGGCCTGTTCTTCGATTTCCTTTTGAGTCCAAGCCGCGGATTTCATCGGATTATCTCCTTTGGCCGGTTGAGTTCCTGCCAAGGCCATGGTATAAAAAAAGTCTCCTTTGGTTTCGATCAGCACTTCCGGAGTAGCCCCCAGCCAAGTGCCTACGTTTGGAATATAGAAGAAATTGACAAAGGAATTCGGGTAGGAATTGATGAGTTTCAGGATGGTTTTTCCCAAATCAAAACCTTCCGGCAGATCCAGGATTTTGGTACGTCCAGGGACGATTTTCTCCAAGATGCCGGAAGAGATGGCTTGTATCCCTGAATTGACCAGTTGGATAAAAGTTTCTTTTTCTGATCCTTTTTTCTGCATTTGATTGATTTTGGCCGAAGAGGATCTAATCAGTGTTTCGATAGTTTGCGAAGAATTCTCAGATGAATCCAAACTGTTTTGAACCCAAGTAGGGACTTCTTCAGCCGCAATCGGTTCGCTCAGATTGAATTTGAAATACTGGCTGGCTTGGATGAAAAAGGCCTTTTTGTCTGCCTGATCTTCAAATGGGTGCACTATAAAGCCCGAAGGCAATTCTTCCAGACTAAGTCCGAAACGTATGGCTTCTTGCCTTTCGTCCAGTATAAACTCTAGGGTTTGTGTTCGGGGTTTTCTCCAAAGCGCAAAAGAACCGCCTGACTGAAACCCATGAACCAAAAGCAGATTGACTGCCTCCTCATGAGCTATCGAAGTGATCGTCTCGGTCAAATTCATTTTTTATCCAAAATCGCCATCGTAATCCTGCTGATACAGCACAGTTGATCGGCGTCGTTATAAATTTTGATTTCCCACACTTGGGTAGATTTACCCAAATGCACTGGTTTGGCAATTCCTCTAACCTTTCCTTCTCTGACAGATTTTAGGTGGTTGGCATTGATTTCAAGTCCTACACAAATCTGCTTTTCCAAGTCTAAGGTCAAAGAAGCTGCCACACTTCCCAAGGTCTCTGCCAGCACCACACTGGCCCCACCGTGTAACAAGCCATAGGGCTGTATGGTTCGATGATCCACGGGCATGGTGGCTTCAATAAAATCTTCCCCTATTTCTGTGTACTCAATCCCTAGATGATCCACCATGGATGGAATTCTAGGAGTATTTAACAGTTTGAGGCTGGGATTGGTGACAAAAACCATTAAAATCTGGGCTAAATGAAGTTTATTTGGGCTTTGGACAAAAATAAAGAAACTTGAACCGAAAAAAAATTTACCTCGTCAGACACGGACAAACTGATTACAACCTTCAGGGAGTAGTTCAAGGTAGCGGAATCGATGCGCCAATTAATGCAACAGGAAGAGCTCAGGCTCAGGCTTTTTTCGAGGCATTTCAGGAGATTCCTTTTGACCAGATTTATCACACTGCTTTGATTCGGACCAAGCAATCTATCCAGGGATTTATTGATTTGGGGATTCCTACCAGGGCACTTTCTGAACTAAATGAGATATCCTGGGGAGATTATGAAGGCACTCCCATGACTCCTGAGGAGGGGGAATATTACCGACACATGCTTCATCAGTGGCAGCAAGGCAATTTGGACTATGCTATTGCAGGTGGAGAAAGCCCAAATACTGTGGCAGTTAGGATGAATCGAGGGCTTGAGATCATCTTGAACGGACCCGGGGAAACGATCCTAGTCTGTATGCACGGAAGGGCGATGAGGGTGTTTTTGAGTTTGATCCTAAAAACTGACTTGAGGGATATGGATCAATACGAGCACAATAATTTGTGTCTTTATTTATTGGAGCAGACTGAAGAGGGTGGATTTGAGGTAAAAAAATTCAATGATCAGGACCACCTCAAGGGTGTGAAGTAGCTTTAGTGGCTTTGGAAACCTTCTTCTTTTGGAGAAGGCTTTCCTCATACATTGCGAGATAGCTTTGGTGTAAAGTTTGGTTTTCAGATAGATCAAATAACCTAAAGGCAAGATTTTGAAGTTGAATTTTTTGACCATCTCCCAGATTCACCAAAAACTCTCCGAAAAAACAAGCGTCAAACTCGCAGGAAGGAATCTCAATGATCAGAGCCAATTCGGAATTGCCATCATAGGATTTGGTGGAGAAAAAGGAGGAAAACTGAGACTCGATCGACTTGATGTTGGTTTTATGATCCTTTAATTCAGAGGTCTTAAAGAGTGCCAAAAAAGTTTTAGACTCGGGATCTTTTGCAAATCCCGTGAGGCAGCAAAGAGAAAGAAATAAGAGTATTGCCAACTTTTTCATCGCTTTCAATTTAAGGATAAAAAGTTCGAAAAGGCAAAAATGTTTGGAAACAAAAAAGGTCTCTGAAAAATCAGAGACCTTTTGTTATTTATGCTTTAGCAGTTCTTCGCTTAGTCTTTACTGTTTCGTCTTCAATTTCATCTTCGACACCGGCAAGGATTCTTCCACAGTGTTCGCAGACGATGAGCTTTTTCTTTTCTCGGATATCAGCCTGTCTTTGTGGTGGTACGGTGTTGAAGCAACCTCCGCAAGCACCTCTTTTTACCATTACTACTGCCAATCCGTTTTTAGCGTTAGCGCGGATTTTAGTGTAGGATTTGATAAGCCTTTCTTCTACTTTCTTTGCTGCTTTTTCTTTTTCAGCTCTGAGTTTCGACTCTTCTGATTCGCTTTCCGCTACGATGGTAGAAAGTTCGTCTTTCTTAAGATCAAGATCTTTTTGACGGTCTTTCATCAAATTAGACAACTCATCAAGGTCGGCTTTTTTGCTGTCGATTTTCACTCCAGCTTCTGCAATTTTCTTTTTAGAAACCTGAATTTCTAGATCTTGCAATTCAAGCTCTTTGGTGATTGCATCGTATTCGCGGTTATTGCGAACGTTCATCTGTTGCTCCTGATACTTTTTGATCAGTTTCTCAGATTCTTTGATGTTTTCCTTGTACCGCTTGATGTCGTCCTCAAAAGCCTCAATGTCTCTTTTGAATTTTTCGAGTCGGGTTCCGTAGCCTGCTATCTCGTCTTCGAGGTCTTGAACTTCTTCAGGAAGGGCTCCTCTTACTTTTACGATGGCATCTAGTCTTGAATCTATAAGTTGAAGGTTGTAGATAGCTTCGAGTTTCTGTGCTACTGTACTTTCCATGTACTATCGGTAGGATGTGGGATTAGTAACTACTTTTGTCAAATAGAGTGCAATATTAGGAAAATTTTGTGACAAAAATTCGGCTAATAAATCTTTTGTGAAAATTTCGCTCTCATAATGCCCGATGTCACACAGCACCAATTGCCCTTCTGCATCGAAGAATTCGTGGTATTTGATATCCGATGTCACAAAGGCATCTGCGCCTGCCCGCTTGGCGTCAGCAAGTAAAAAAACACCAGCGCCACCGCATACAGCAACTCTTTTTATTGGCCTATTGATCAGTGCCGTATGTTTTATGATTTGGAGGTTCATTGAGCACTTCAAATGGCTCAAAAAATCATCCCCAGATAGCTCTGCCGGCAGCTCACCAACCATTCCTGCGCCAACTTCCTGATGGACATTTTCCAAAGTGGTCAAGAAATAAGCAACCTCCTCATAAGGATGATTTTTTTTCATTGCTTGGATGATTTTTCCCCCTAAATGTGAAGGAAGAATCACTTCAATTCTTGTTTCCGGCTCCTGATGAGGAATTCCGCGCTCGCCAAGGTGAGGATTGGCTTTTTCTGATGCGGTGTACGTTCCCAAGCCTTCTACTTGGAATGAGCAATCCTTATATTCTCCAATCTGCCCTGCACCTGCTTCGAAAATGGCAGAAAGTACTTGGTCTTTACTCTGTATCGGAACGAAAAATTCCAGCTTGCTGAGCAGTTGTTTTTTAGGCTGAAGAATTTGTGTGTTAATCAGTCCAAGTCGGTCAGCGATTTTCTTGTTTACCCCCATAGCCACGTGGTCGAGGTTGGTATGGATGGCGTAAATGGCAATATCATTTTTAATTGCCTTGATAAGCGTACGCTCCACGTAGTTTTTACCCGTCAAGCTTTTGATTCCTTTGAATACTATCGGGTGGTGAGCAACGATCAGATTTGCGCCCAAACCAATGGCTTCTTCCACTACATCTTCTGTGCAATCCAGCGTGCAAAGGATTCCTTTTAGCTGATCCCCGCGATTGCCGCAGATAAGTGTGGCATTATCGTAGCTTTCTTGATAGGCAGGAGGTGCCAATTGCTCGAGAAAGGAAATCACATCCTGGATTCGGTATCCCATATTTTTCTTTTATTTGGTCAAAAATAGCAAATCTGCCTGATGCCTTGGTATTCAGTTTTTCTCATACCCTTTTCCTTTCTTTTTCGCTTAATCACGGCGTGCAGAAATTTCTTTTTTGAAATAGGAATTCTGAAAAGTTATACCTCGCCAATTCCCTCGCTTGTGGTTGGCAATCTATCTGTAGGTGGAACAGGCAAGACTCCCATGGTTGAATTTTTGTTGAAAAATCTGAAAGCTGAAATGTCTTTGGCAACATTGAGTCGTGGATATGGGAGAAAGACCAAAGGTTTTATTCAAGCTAGCAAAGACAGTTCTGCTGATCAAATTGGGGACGAGCCACTTCAAATCTTTAAAAAATTCGGGACAGAAGTTCCCGTGTTTGTTGGCGAAGACCGGGTAAATGCCTTGAATCAAATCCGGGGAAAATCTAAGGAAATTGGTTTAGTGGTTTTAGATGATGCCTTTCAACATCGAAAGCTGACTCCTGATTTTAAAATTTTGCTTACACCATATGCCAAACCGTTCTTCAAAGACTATCTTCTTCCAGCAGGTAGATTAAGAGAGTCTAGAAAAGGAGCTCAACGGGCAGATCTCATTGTAGTGACAAAGTGTCCTCAAGACATTTCTGAGCAAAAGAGGGCTGAATACCGTGACCAAATCGCCAAGTATTCCTCTCCTAAAGCGCCAATTTATTTTTCCTCAATTGGGTACGGAACGCCATACTTTGTTGCCGGGCCGACAGTTGGGGAATTTTCTAATGTCATTCTGATCTCTGGATTGGCGGATGATCGGCTTTTTGTAGAATATTGTCAGCAATATTTTAAAGTGTTGCAGAGGATTTCTTTTGGTGATCACCATGATTATACTCAAGAGGATGCCTTAAGAATTGTTGAATCAGAAAGTAGATTTGCCTCTGAAAAACCGGTGATCTTAACCACAGAAAAAGACGCGGACAAACTTAAATTTTTGGCCAAACAGGGATTATTGAAGGAAATTCCGATTTTTGCGCTGCCTATTCAGGTCGTATTTGCACCTCATGAACAGGAATCTCTACTCCGCCACATCCGAGAAAAATTCAACATCAGGTGATTAGAAAGGCTCTCCTTTTATGTACTATCTTTTTTCTGATCCAAAGTCAGGACCTGATCGCCCAGCGGCCTATTCCTCAGGTTGGTACGGGCAATCCGGCAGGTGCAAGGCAAGGCAGACAACTTGTGGAACAAGAAGAACAGGAAACAGAAGGCCGACGCACTTTGCTTGATGACAGTACCAAGCAAGTATATGGTCCTAAGACTACACTGTATTTTTTTGAAAAAAACATCAAGCGAAATCGCCTTCAACTCATCGAGCAAGACACGCTACTCAATAACTTCCACAATTATGACCCTGTCGCCAAATCCAATTGGAAATACCAGGATCTCGGTAATATAGGCAGTGCAGCCAAGCCTGTTTTCTATGCTCTTCCTGAGCAAATTGGTCTTACTTCTGGCTTTCATGCCTATGACATTTACTTTAAAGACCCTTCCAAAAGGAAGTTTTACGATACCAAGTCCCCGTTTACTGAAATGGCCGCTTTTTTCGGAGGGGGAAATAGGAATATGCTTGATGTTTCGTTTGCAAGAAATATCAATCCCAGATGGAATGTCGGCATAGACTTCAACACGCTTCGAATCCGAAAAACGCTCAATCCTGCTCAACGTGATGATCACATGGCGGTGCAAAATGCCTACGCATTTCACACCAATTACCGATCAGAAAATGGTCGCTATTGGCTGTTGGGCGCTTTTTCAAGGATGAAGCATACGGTAAATGAAATCGGTGGGATTATTCCTCCTGAAATTGACCCAAACTCCCTCTATTTTACCTACGAAGACGCTAAAATCTGGCTTCAAAATTCACAGGCGAGAGATCTCCGGCAGGAATACCACCTTTACCATGAATACAAATTGGGGAATGGACTCCAGTTTTATCACGTGCTGGATCGAAAAAACCAAAACCTCGTTTTTCGCTCCTTTTTGAATACTTCTGATTCGCTTTTTTTAAACAAAAACCGATTTATCAATCCCGATACGACGCTGAATAGAAATGACTTCGCGGAGTGGAAAAATGAAATTGGCTTGAAAGGCACCTTCAAGGGCTTTTATTACAACTCCTATCTTAAGCTACGAAATGGACGGATGATCAGTCCCTATTTTGAACAACCGAGACAAGCATTTAATGAAGTCTTTATCGGCGGAGAGTTGATCGGAAAGCTTTCGGAGAAATGGGAAATCAGTGCCGATGGCGAATACTTGATTCCAGGTAATTTCAGGATTCATGGGATGTTTATTTCACCTTGGCTCGATGTGGAATACACCAAAGCGCTCTACAAGCCAAACTCCATGCAGCAGCGCTTTGTGGGCAATCATCATCGTTGGGAAAATAACTTCTCCGATATCGGAGTGGATCAGATCAAAGGTACGATCAAGGCAGACATCAAGTCTATCAGTCTACGGCCAAGCATGACGTTGAATAGAATCAACAATTTTGTCTATTTCAATACCGATAGGCTAGCAACCCAAGCTTCCGGCCAGGCTTTTATGATTATGCCTGCGATCGAAGCCAAAATGGCTATAGGTAAAAAGTTTAAGCTAGAGACAGAAGTGATTTTCACCCAAATTACAGGAGAATCAGCAGATGCATTTCGAATCCCGACTTGGTATAACAACACCAAGTTTTACTTCGATAGCCCCTTGTTTGATAACAACGTCGTGGTGCAAATGGGGATAGATGCCAGATTTAGATCGTCCTATTTTGCGGATGCTTATGATCCTTCGCTACAGCAATTCCATTTGCAAAACACCTTCAATGTGTACGCCTACCCAATCTTTGATGTGTTTTTGGACTTTAGAATCAACCGAACTCGGGTACTCTTTAAGTACAATCACCTTAATGCAGGGATGATGTCGCAAGATGGATACTTCGTGACTCCAGATTACACCGGCTATCGATCTTTCTTGGATTTGGGGATTTCTTGGTATTTGTTTGATTGAAAAACAAGACACTAGACTTAAGATCCAAGAAATTAGATACTTGTCGATAAGAAAATGTCTGTTCTAGAGTTTTAAGAAAGTGGTAGAATACTTCAAAAAGGTCGTAAATCAACCAATCGTAAATCGTAAATAAGGATGAATTGGGAAGAAACCACCCGGCAAAAGATGCTTCACCTCAAGCTGCCTACCGATCCGCGTTGGGTGGATATTGCGCAGATGCAGATTGAGGATATTTTGGTGGATCATGCGTACTGCGAGCAAAAAGCCGCTTCCTCCTGCATCAGTCTGATTGTTCGATTCAATGATCTCGAATACCTTGTGGACACCTTGACTCCCATAGTAGCAGAGGAGTGGGGACATTTCGAGCGGGTGATGGAGCAATTGAAAAAGCGGGGAATGAAGTTTGGCAGACAACGAAAGGATGAATACGTCACCCGATTGACTGATTTTGTAAAAAAAGGAGGCAGCCGAATGGATCAATTGACGGAGCATTTGCTACTGAATGCCTTGATCGAAGCCCGAAGCTGTGAGCGTTTTAAGCTTTTGTCAAAAAACATTCAGGATGAAGACTTGCAGAAGTTCTATTACGAATTGATGATCTCTGAAGCCGGTCATTATGTGACCTTCATAGAAATGGCCCGCATGTACCAAGATCCAGAAAAGGTGAACAAGCGCTGGCAGGAATGGTTGACTTTCGAAGCTGAAGTGCTGAAAAGCATGGAGCTTAGGGGAGATCGGATGCATTGAATCGCCTGTTAAATTCTGTAATCTGTACCTTGATTAAGCTTCAATTTTCCTATAATTAACGAATCTAGTTTGCCATTTTTCAAAAACCTGTTCTAAACTGAACACTCCATGAATTTGATCGAAAATGTCCGAGAAGCTTTGAATTCAGTCAAGGTTCATTTGCTTCGAACAGTCCTTACAGGGGCAATTATTGCCATTGGGATTTCTTCGCTTGTGGGAATGCTTACCGCCATCGATGGCATCAAGGCTCAGATTGCTGAGAGTTTTGCCGGACTTGGTGCTAATTCTTTCGATATCAGAAATAAAGGAGCAAGTGGCGGAAGAGTCGTTCAGGAAGGCAAAACTGAGAAAGTTTATCCCCCTATCACTTTCCGAGAAGCGCAAAGTTTTAAAGAAGCTTATGCCTCCATTGGGATTTCTACCGTATTCACTTCCGTGACTGGAGCTGCTGAAATCAAAAGAGGTTCTAAGAAAACCAATCCCAATACACGAATTCGAGGAGGGGACGAAAACTACCTTTCGATCAAAGCCATAAAATTGGCTAAAGGAAGAAACTTCAGCCAAATGGAAGTGAGGTATGGTAACAGCGTGGCTATTATTGGAAAAGAGTTGGAAGAAAATCTATTCGAAAGCGGTGAGGATCCACTCAACCAGAAAATCACGTTCCTAGGCAAGCCATACACTGTGGTTGGAGTTTTGGATAAGCAGGGTGGAGTAGGACAAGATCAAGGCGCGGATCGTCAGATTTTAATTCCGATCGAAAATGCAGCAAGGCTAGATACCCGGGGTACATTCAACTACAGAATCACGGGTGTAGCTTCTGACCCAGGGAAAATCGACTATGAAATGGGCCAGGCCACAGGAATGATGCGTAAAATCCGTCAAGACAGAGTCGCTCAGGAAGATTCATTTGAGTTGACCAAAAGCGAATCAGTTGCCGAAAGTTTGGAAGAAGTGGCAGGTTACCTGCGTATTGGAGGCTTTGGAATTGGGTTTATCACTCTTTTGGGAGCATCCATCGGTTTGATGAATATCATGCTTGTATCTGTGACTGAGCGTACTCGGGAAATAGGAATCAGAAAAGCTCTTGGGGCTACTCCTCTCCGAATCCGTCAACAGTTTTTGATTGAGGCGATTACGATATGTGTTATAGGAGGAATTTTCGGAATGATTCTGGGAATTGGCATCGGCAACATCATCGCCAACTTCATCGGTCCGGGAGGATTCTTGGTTCCATGGCTTTGGATGATTATTTCTTTCGCGATATGTATTGTAGTTGGATTGATCGCAGGGTACATACCTGCCTACAAAGCCAGTAAGTTGGACCCGATAGAGTCACTTCGCTACGAGTAAATTAATTTTCAATTATTGATCAGAAACCCAAGTCGGATTTGTTTACCGACTTGGGTTTTATTTTTTTAACCCCTTTGCTGGATCATATTTCTTCAAACTATTTATGCACCATTAGGTCAATTTTTTTGAAAAAGACTTCCCAGAAACCCTTATTTTACCCTTATGAATTCTCATCAATACGACGCCATAGTGGTTGGTTCAGGCATTTCGGGAGGCTGGGCAGCCAAGGAACTTTGTGAAAAAGGATTGAAAACCCTGGTTTTGGAGCGAGGGAGGCAGGTCGAGCACTTAAAGGATTATCCTACCATGACTGCCAATACCTGGGATATGCCGCATCGAAATCGGATTCCTTTAGCTGACGAGCAGGAAAACCCAGTGGTCAACCGATGCTATGCTTATGCGGAAGACACCCAGCATTTTTTTGTCAAAGATTCAGAGCATCCCTATGTCCAAAACAAGCCTTTCGACTGGATCAGAGGCTATCAGGTCGGGGGTAAATCCCTGATTTGGGCTCGACAGACGCAGCGCTGGAGCAAGTATGATTTTGAAGGCCCTGCTAGAGATGGTTTTGCCGTGGATTGGCCGATCCGGTATGAAGATATTGCTCCGTGGTATAGTTATGTTGAGCGTTTTGTGGGAATTAGTGGGAATTATGACGGTTTAGAAACACTTCCGGATGGAGAGTTTTTGCCTGCGTGGGAGATGAACTGTGTGGAGAAAGAAGTTCAAAAGCGGATTTTGGAAGCCTATGGTGACCGCAAATTTGTGATCGGACGCTGTGCTCATTTGACCCAGCCAAAGGATGTTCATCTGGCCCAAGGCCGTGGACAATGCCAAGCCAGAAATCAATGCTATCGGGGCTGTCCTTTTGGTGGATATTTCAGTTCAAATTCATCTACTTTACCTGCTGCTGCAAAAACAGGAAACTTGACCATCCGCCCGGATTCGGTAGTTCATTCAGTAATTTGGGATGAGGCAAAAGGGAAAGCTACGGGGGTCCTGGTGATAGACCGAGTGACCAAAGAAGCTACCGAATACTTCGCCAACGTGATTTTCCTGAATGCGGCTTGTCTGAATACTAACCTCATTTTGCTCAATTCCACTTCCAAACGCTTTCCAAACGGATTGGGAAATGATTCCGGGATTTTGGGTAAATACATTGCTTTCCATAATTACCGTGGCACCTTGGGAGGCAGATTTGAAGGTTTTGAAGACAAATACTATTATGGCCGTAGGCCCACTGCGGTCATGCTGCCCAATTTTCGAAATGTGATAAAACAGGAAATGGACTTCCTACGTGGTTATATGACGTTTTATTCCGCTGGCCGTGGAGGCTGGGGAGGAGCCAGAGATGTACCTTTTGGAGCGGAATTCAAAGAGGCAAATTCCGAACCGGGGCCATGGTGGATTTCGATGATGATGCAGGGAGAGACGATTCCAAAAGAAACAAATTTTGTCTCGCTCAGTCCTGATCAGAAAGATCCTTGGGGCATTCCACAGCTTCAGATTGATGTGGCTTACGATGACAATGACGAGAAAATTATAAAAGACTTCCTCGAGCAGGGGGAAGAAATGCTTACCAAAGCTGGGGTAACTAACATCTACAAAAACGACAGCAAGCAGGCTCCGGGGCTTGATATTCATGAAATGGGAGGAGTCCGAATGGGCCGAGATCCCAAAACTTCGCTTTTGAATGGTTTCAACCAGATGCACTTGGCGCCAAATGTCTTTGTGACGGATGGTGCCGCCATGACCTCTACGGGGACCCAAAATCCCTCAATCACTTACATGGCCCTGACCGCGAGGGCGGTTGACTATGCGGTGAAAGAACTGAAGAAAGGGAATATCAAATAAGTCAAAAGGATGAAGTCAGAAAGCTGAAAAGTGAGAGTCATTTTTTCAGCTTTCCGGCTTTATCTTTCATACTTTAAGCTGAAACACTTCTTCTATAATTTTGCCTTCTATCTTTAGAGTAATTTTCACCTCTGATTTCGCGACAATTCTGAAATTTCATCTCTTTATTAATCAAACCCAATACCTATTCTATATGAAAAAAACATTCAAATTGATTCTCTTCCTTTTTGCTCTTCCTTTGCTGGTATGGGCAAAAAACGATACTCCTCCCGCTCCTGGAAAATACAAATTGGTCATTGAGGGATTTGACTGGGGACCTGCAGTAAGCAAGGTCATTCTTCATGACGCTAACCCAACCAAGGAGACCAGTGCAGCGGATTTTGAGGTGTTTGTAACCCGATCTTCTTCTTTGGGAGAAATTCCTGCCGCGCAAGCATCCGGTAAGCGAACCATTGTTTATTCCTATTCCTCAGATGAAAACGGAAACCGCAAAGAAGATGGAACTCACCTGACTTTGGTGCTCTCAGTCAGTCCTGTCAATCCGCTGGGTTCGGGTATCCAATACCTTCGAATGGGCAATCGCGCTTCGAATGTCTGGATCGATTACGGAGTGAATGTCATCCACACCAAATCAGGAAAAAGCTGGAATGAAGAAGCTGGCCGCATTCGTCCCATTGTAGATGAATTTGACCTGACTGGTAAATTCACCCATGAGAATACGACTTTGACTTATGGAGCTTTTTCTCCAAAAAATCTAAAGACTAAAGCGCCGCTGATCATCTGGCTGCACGGTGGAGGAGAAGGCGGAACCGATCCGACTATCGCTTTGATGGGCAACAAAGCTTTCAATTATGCTTCTCCTGAGTTGCAGGTGCTGTTTGGAGAGGGAGCATTTGTATTGGCTCCACAGACTCCGACTTTCTGGATGAATGCAGGAGAAGGCATGACTCGAGGTAAAACCAATGATATTTACAATGCTGCCGTATTTGCATTGATTCAGGATTTTGTAGCCAAAAACCCGATGGTAGATCCTACTCGAATCTATGTAGGAGGTTGTTCAAACGGAGGTTATATGTCCTTGAAATTGATCCTTGAGCATCCGGATTACTTTGCGGCTGGATACATCTCGGCTTTGGCTTACAACAATGAGTTTATCTCTGATGCTCAAGTGCAAAAAATCAAAAATGTACCGATGTGGTTTGTGCATGCTAAAGACGACATGACTACCAAGCCAGATGAAACCGTAGTTCCTTTGTATCACAGACTCAAGCAAGCTGGTGCTAAAAATGTCTTCTTCACCTACTATGACAATGTATACGACATCACCGGATTCTACGGTGGAAAAGACTATCGCTACAATGGCCACTGGTCTTGGATATATTCCCATGCCAATGTCGCCCGAACCGATTTTGACGGTTCACCGGTAATGCTCAATGGCCGTCCGGTGACCATCATGGAGTGGATGGCTGCCCAGAAAAAGAAGAAGTGATTTGGATTCTTTTCCCCTTTGACCTGCCAGGTTTTCAAAACCTGGCAGGTCTTTTTATTCGTAAACTTGTCCCATGATTTCCACTGAACTGATCAATACCGATTGGGCTCCAAAAGCCGAAAAACAAGGTTGCTTGAGCCCTGAAATGCTCGATTTGATTTATCGGGAAAAATGGTTCAAGCTGTTTGTTCCGACAGAATTTGATGGGCTAGGCTTGACTTTGCCTGAGGCATTGCTCTTGGAAGAGAAAATAGCTCGACTCGATTCGAGTATGGGTTGGACGGTGACACTCTGTGCCGGTGCGGGTTGGTTTGTTGGTTTTTTGGATCAAGAGATCAGTCGGGAAATTTTTGCAGATCCCAAGGTTTGCCTGGCAGGAAGCGGTTTTGTGGGTGGAAAAGCCAATCGACAGGGAGACCATTATGAGATTTCTGGCAGTTGGACCTATGCTTCTGGGGCTTTACATGCGACGCATTTTACAGCCAATTGCGAGATGCTGGAGGACGGAAAAGCGCTTTGGGATGATCAAGGAAAGCCCATGATAAAAGCATTTATCCTGAAAAAAGAAGAAGTGGAAATCCTCGACGGATGGAGCTACATGGGCATGATCGCGACGGGAAGTCATGCCTTCAAAACCGAAAATCTACAAGTTCCTCTACATCGGGCTTTTGAAATCCTTCCAGAAAAAGTCACAAGAACTGAATCGATTTACTACTATCCCTTTCTTCAGTTTGCGGAAGTGACTTTGGCGGTGAATATTCTGGGGATTACCCAACATCTTCAAAAGTTGATTTCGGAGACGTTTTGGAAGCGACATGAATTCCGAAAGTATGATCAAAAGCACTTGGGCTATTTCCTGAAACTTGAACAATTCTGCCAATCCAAATTGGAAACTGCCCGAACAAAATTTTACCAATCCGTAGAAATTTCTTGGAATGAGTTAGAGTCTAAGGGAAAGATTTCATCAAAAACCCTCAAATCAGTCAGCAAATCTAGTCGAAGACTCACTCAAGTCTGCCGTGAAATCAATTCGAAAATGCACCCTTTTGCGGGTTTGGAAGCAGCAAAAACCCACACCGAGCTCAACCGGGTTTGGCGTGATTTCAATACGGTCAGTCAGCATGCTTTGCTGATTTTCCCCTTCTGATTTTGCTACAAAGTCACAAAAAATGTTTTGCTACGAAGGCTCTAAGGCGCAAAGGTTTTGGTAAGGTAATTTAAGAGGGGAGCGTTTGATGATGTTTCTTTCCAAAAAATTTTCATTTTAAGAAACGACAATAGACACATAGAAGAAAAATATGGACAGCTTTCAACCTTTCAAACCTCCCCACTTCCAAACTTTCCAACCACTTCCATTTCCTGACAAGAGTCATAGTTTTTATCAATCGGAAAATAATTTTTATACGAGTTCCTTTTTCTAAATTCGCATATCATTCAATTTAATTTAACTACATACTATGGATACACACGGCAAAAACGGAGGCGACATTTCCAAATGTCCTTTCCACAATGGCTCAATGGCTGCAGCAGCAGGCAAGGGTCAGCAAAACATTGATTGGTGGCCAAACCAACTGAAGCTCAACATCCTTCGTCAGCATTCTTCTTTGTCCAACCCAATGGATGAGGGATTTGACTATGCGAAGGAATTCGAATCGTTGAACTTGGCAGAAGTGAAGGCAGACATCGAAAAGGTGTTGACTACTTCTCAGGACTGGTGGCCAGCTGACTACGGTCACTATGGTCCATTCATGATCCGTATGGCTTGGCATAGTGCCGGTACTTACCGTGTTCAGGACGGACGTGGCGGTGCCGGAACAGGTACGCAGCGTTTCGCTCCGTTGAACTCTTGGCCTGATAACGCCAACTTGGACAAGGCGCGTTTGCTCCTTTGGCCGGTAAAGCAGAAATACGGAAGAAAGCTTTCTTGGGCTGACTTGATGATCTTGACCGGTAACGTGGCTTTGGAATCTATGGGCTTCAAAACTTTCGGTTTCGGTGGCGGTCGTGCAGACGTATGGGAGCCTGAGCAGGATATCTACTGGGGTTCTGAGAAAGAATGGGTTGCTCACCGTAATCCGGAAGCTTTGGAAAATCCACTGGGAGCTACCGAAATGGGCTTGATCTACGTGAACCCAGAAGGTCCTAACAAGGTGCCAGATCCACTTTTGGCTGCAAAAGCAATTCGCGAGACTTTCGGCCGTATGGCAATGAACGATGAGGAAACTTGCGCGTTGATCGCAGGTGGACACACCTTCGGTAAGACACACGGTGCTGCTGATCCGGGCAAATATGTGGGCGCTGAGCCTGCAGGTGCTTCTATCGAAGAGATGAGCACCGGTTGGAACAGTACTTACGGTACAGGTCATGGTGCTGATACCATCACTTCCGGTTTGGAAGGTGCTTGGACCTCTACTCCAGCCAAGTGGGGACATGATTACTTCAAGTTCTTGTTTGAATACGAGTGGGAATTGACCAAGAGCCCTGCTGGAGCACATCAGTGGGTAGCCAAGGATGCCGAAGCGATCATTCCTGATGCTCATATCCCAGGCAAATTCCACAAGCCTTTCATGCTGACTACCGACTTGTCGATGAGATTTGATCCGGAGTATGAAAAGGTATCCAGAAAATTCTATGAAGATCCGGAGTACTTTGCAGACGCGTTCGCAAGAGCTTGGTTCAAACTGACTCACCGCGACATGGGACCTAAGGCCCGTTACAAAGGTCCTGAAGTACCTGCTGAAGATCTGATCTGGCAAGATCCAATCCCTGCGGTAAACCATCCATTGGCTGATGCAGCGGATATCGCTGGCTTGAAAGCCAACATCTTGGCTTCCGGCTTGACCGTAGCCGAGTTAGTTTCTGCTGCTTGGGCTTCTGCTTCTACTTTCCGTGGTTCTGACTTCAGAGGCGGTGCCAATGGTGGCCGAATCCGTCTGGAGCCTCAGAAAAACTGGGAAGCCAACAACCCTGCTCAATTGAACAAGGTATTGGGCGTATTGGCTAGCATTCAGGAAGAATTCAACAGCACTGCAGGTGGAGGCAAGAAAGTCTCCATGGCGGACTTGATCGTATTGGGCGGTTGCGCTGCAGTCGAGAAAGCTGCAAAAGACGCTGGATTTGACATCAGCGTCCCATTCACTCCAGGCCGTACAGATGCTTCCCAAGAAGAAACCGAAGTGGATTCTTTCGAGTGGTTGAAGCCTTGGGCTGATGGTTTCA